>Ga0105048_10000958_pt1 | contig 46322 bp, 39 predicted proteins | sample MAT05_FD_78382 | JGI IMG/M metagenome (GOLD analysis project Ga0105048, IMG submission 78382) | Freshwater microbial communities from Lake Fryxell liftoff mats and glacier meltwater in Antarctica - MAT-05 | ecosystem: Environmental > Aquatic > Freshwater > Ice > Liftoff microbial mat | place...
ACCGGCTGGACACCGCCGTGCATCAAGGTGTCCAACGTCGCGACATCGGACGGCTTCAGTCGAAACTGCAGAGGAGGTCGTGGCATTCCCCAATATAAAGATGCCACGGGCGATTGCCAGATTCATTAAGCAAGTATTCATGCGGTCGAAGACCTAGTTGCAGACGACGCCATCAGTAGATGGTGTCCGCACAGTGAATACCATCTGCAACGTCCCGGCCTCCATCAAACGATGGAGGCCCTGCTCCTATTCGGGAATCGTGTCGACCTTTGTGACGAAATACTCGGTCTCGCCAAAGCACGTCGTGGGCACATAGATGTGCTGGTCGTAGTGCAGCGTGACGCGTTTGCCGCTCAACCCTTCGATCACGTGCGCGACGGAATCGTTCGGCACCGTGAAGGAGAAACTGTCGGAGCGAAAGCCCTTCGCAATGTCGGTATACAACACCCCTTCCCAAGTTTTGCAGACAAAGCCTTTGCGCGACATCTTCTGGACGTAGCCCGCGCGCTGGCCATTGGAGTAGCTCCAGTTGAGCGACACCACAGCCCAGAGCGCGAACACCGCCAGGGGCGTGCCGAGCAAAAGGAGCACAGTGAGCTTGCCCCAGTGCCGCCGCTTAAAGGAGTGGCGCGGCTGGGGCGGCGGTTCAGCCGGGGGCGGTTGGTCGGAAATCTCAGTCATGATCGGAACTTGGGGACATGCCCCCCTGCGCGCTAGCTTACAACTATCCAAAGCCCAAGAGCCCAACTGTGCCGTTTGCTTCTCGTAGAAAATCTGTGACCACGTGGGTCCGCGGAGTGCCCGTCGGATCCGATCACCCGGTCGTGGTCCAGTCCATGACCAACACGGATACCGCCGACGCCGCCGGGACGGCGGACCAAGTCGCAGAACTGTTCGAAGCTGGATCGCAAAAAGTCCGTATCACCGTGAACAACGACGAGGCGGCGCGGGCGGTCCCTGAAATCCGTCAGCGTTTAACAGATCGCGGGCTGGACGTCCCGCTGATTGGTGACTTCCACTACAACGGGCACCTGTTGCTCGCCAAGTACCCAGCCTGTGCGGCGGCACTGGACAAGTACCGCATCAACCCCGGCAACGTGGGGTCGAAGCACCGCGATGCGAACTTCACCACGATCGTGCAGGCCGCGATCGATCACGACAAGCCGGTACGCATTGGCGTGAACTGGGGCTCACTCGACCAGGATCTGCTCACGCAAATGATGGACGCAAACGCGTCGTCCACTACGCCCCGGGATGCCAAAGACGTGTACATGGACGCGATGCTGGAAAGCGCCCTGCGTTCGGCCGCTCTCGCGGAAGAAGTCGGTCTTGCACACGACAAGATCATCGTGAGCGCCAAGATCTCCGTCGTCCCCGACCTGGTGGAGTGCTACCGGCGGCTCGCCGCCCGCTGCGACTATCCGTTGCATCTGGGCCTCACCGAAGCCGGCATGGGCAACAAGGGCGTCGTTGCCTCAAGTGCCGCACTCGCCATTCTGCTGGCCGAGGGCATCGGCGACACTATTCGCGTCTCTCTAACGCCCAAACCCAACGGCGATCGACGCGAAGAAGTCTTCGTGGCGCAGCAGATCCTGCAGTCGCTGGGCCTTCGCTCCTTCGCGCCGCAAGTGACAGCCTGCCCAGGCTGCGGACGCACCACCAGCACGTTCTTTCAACACATGGCCGAAGACATCCAAGGCTATCTGCGCGAACAAATGCCGATCTGGCGCGAAACGCGACCGGGCGTGGTGGAGATGAAGGTCGCGGTCATGGGCTGCGTCGTGAACGGTCCCGGCGAATCGAAACACGCCAACATCGGCATCTCATTGCCAGGCACCTTCGAAGAACCCAAGGCCCCGGTCTACGTTGATGGCAAACTGTTCACGACGCTCAAAGGCGATCACATCGTCAAGGAATTCCTGGTCATTCTCGATCGTTACGTCGACAGGAACTATAAGGGCGGGGTGGACTGATGAACTGCGGGTGGGGGTGGACTGATTTACTGCGGGTGGGGGTTGGACTGATTTACTGCGGGTGGGGGTTGGACTGATTTACTGCGGGTGAGGGGTGGAACGAAGAACTGCAGGTGAGGCGGTGAAAGCCCTCACCTGCAGTTCATCAGTCCAACCCCCACCCGCAGTTCATCAGTCCAACCCCCACCCGCAGTTCTTCTTTCAACCCGCAGTTCATCAGTCCACCCCCACCCGCAGTTCTCCTTTCAACCCGCAGTTCTCAATTCCTCGGCGGTTGCGGAGAGCTCGTCGACGATCGGCGCGGTGAATCCGATTTCGCGAAGGCGTTCGGCGACCCGTTGATACCAGCGCATCGTGCCTTCGCGTCCGGCAGAGAACCTTCCCCACACCGTTTCCGGGAACGCGGTTCGGCGAAGATCTGACAAGATGGACTGCGCGTTGTGCACTTTATCGGCAGCGCAAACCCACAAGGCATCTTCGTTGGCGAGCTCCAACCGATCCAGGTAGTCGTCCTTGCGATCGTCCGACGACATGTCGATGCCGTCATCATCGGTGCGTCGCTGCGTCACGGCGAGAACGGTCTCGAGTACGCCGCTGCCGAATTTGTGCGCGATCCGCTCTTCGAGCATCGCACGCGTCCAGCCTTCGCGAACGCAATCTTCAATCACGTCATGCAGGATGCCGGCGACCACCACGTCGTCCGAACAGCCGTATCGCGTGAGGATAATCGCCACGTTCGCCGGGTGCGTGAGATACGGCAGACGCGTGCCCTTGCGCACCTGTTGATCATGGTGCTTTGCCGCAAAGGCGAACGCGTGGTTGATGCGATCAGAATAGCCGCTCATTACCGGAGTCGACATCAGGAGGGGTCATGAGGAATGTGGAACATACGTCGTTCCGGCGAACCAAGCCACCAGTGACTCCAAACCCGCCCGGTCCGCGTCGCCAAAGGCATTGGGTACCGCCGAGTCGATGTCCAGCACGGCCAGCAGCGCACCCTGCGCGTCAAAGACGGGCACGACGATCTCGCTACGCGATCGCGGATCGCAGGTGATGTGACCGGGGAAGGCGTGGACGTCCGGAACCACGATGGTCCGCTGCTCTGCGGCGACAATGCCGCAGACGCCGCGACCGAAGGCAATGTCGAGACACCCAAGAGACCCTTGATAGGGGCCAACGCGCAGCAGTACGCCGGGTTCGACGACCCGATAGAAGCCCGTCCACAGATGACCGAACGCATGATGGAGCAGCGCACTGGTGGTCGCCATCGCGGCAATCGGATCCGAGGAGCCCTCGAGCAGCAGGCGCTGCAGCTCCACGAGCTTCGTGTAGGCTTGGCTGCGAGGCGCGTCGCGCAGATCGGGAATTACGGGTTCCATCGAGGGGTCACCAAGGTCAGAGAGCGCTCACGAACGGTACCCTGTCTTTTTACGCCGGTGGCTCACGTTACTGTAACGGGCCGATCAACAGGAGCAATCGAAGATCCAGCAGGGTCAGCGCTACGCCTTGCACGATAATGCCAACACCGGCACCAATCCCTCCTGGACGGGGTCCAAGCCGCCAGCAGGCAACGGCCAAGGTGATCCCCACGAGCACGTAGCCCACGTCGAGCCCCGTGTTGAGCCAGAGGAACCCGACGAGCTTTTGCGCGCCGGCAAAGTCGCGCAGTGCCAATGCGCGCGAACCCCAGAGGCAAATTGCGAGATCCACCGCTCCCCATGCGGCGGTTTGGATCGCAAACTGCTGCAGAAATGCGGCTGCGGTTCTGCGCCACGCCAGGTACGCGAGCAGGAGCGTACCGACCAACACGCTCCCGCCGCCCCACAGGGCAAGCCGCAGCAAATGTCCGCGTTCGAGCACGAGCAGCGTGTCAGCCCACATAGCGCGGAGACTAGCGGGCGGGCCGAACGGGCGCGAGGCCTTGCGTATACACGAAGGCGCACACGTCTACGCGCGCGGACGTTCGCGATTCCACACCACCACCAAGCGAATGCGTTGCTGGCGGCTCTTGGTCTCAGCCATGGCATGCGACAACCACGCCAATGTCGTCACGCCCTGTCGCGCGCACACGAGCACATCATGGGGTGGCGTTGTCTCGGCGCGTCCGCCGGTCGCGAGATATATACGCAGGTCGTAGCGAGCCAGCAGCGACGGTCCCAGCGACGGCCCCGCCGTTTCGCCCGCTCCGGCAAAGAGCACGTCGATACGGGCGTCACGATCAAGCGTGATCGCGTGCACGTCGGCGCTGGTGGCGGCCCGACCAGCGCGCCCGCCGCTCGAGGACCCTGCTGAGAGACGCAAGAGCGTCGCGAGCGACGGCGTTCGCTCCGCGCCCTCCACCAGCAATACAGCGCGCGATTCAGCGGCGGCGGCGGCGGCCGTGCCAAGGGCCACGGCGGCGCCAATGACGTAATCAGTCGCCACCACATCGACGTCGCTGACGACATCGCCCACACCGCTCAGCGCCAGATGCAGCAAGACATACGTATCGCTGGAACGATCGATGATCTTCGGAACTCCGGGACGTTCTGTCCACCGTGAGCGTTCGGCGAGCAGTGATGACGTACTACGCGCGTGCACCAGCACGGACGCACCGGTCAGCCGCTCCACCTCCGCGGCATCACCAATGGTTGGACGTCGAATCTCCCACACAAGTATACCCCCGTAGCCAACCACGATGCCCACAATGAACGCGGCGAGGACAATGGCATACACAGGAAGAGAAGGACGTAGCTGCCGTTCAAGCGACGCGCGCAACGAGTCCGCTGTCGCGTATTGCGCACGCACCAGCTGCAGCGCCGACTCGGCAACGACGACGCGTCGCGACAGTGAATCCCGTCGCGCACGATCGGCGGCCTCTTTCAACAGCGCAGCGACTCGCGCACTCACCGTCGTATCAAGTCCACCGTCAGTTGGCGCTGCGCGCTGCTCGGCCAACCGCACGAGTGCGTGCCCCAGCGCCGAGATCCGCGCGGTGAGCGCGGCGTAGCGCCCATCGGCTCCGCCAAGTGCGACCTGCGCTTCGCGTTCTCGCTCGATCAGGTCGATGCTATCCCGGAGCATTCGTGCGCTCGAATCAGCCTGGAGCACATTCGCAGCAGCCAGTGCTCGGTAGCTTTCGACCACGGGGACTTGTCGCGCGCGTCGAATGCGCGTCAGCAGCTCTGCGGTATTCGAGTCGCGTGCTACGTGGGCGATTGCGCTCGCTGGAGCCGGGAGCGCCGCGGTTGCCGGCGTTGCCGCGGTTGCCGACGTTGCCGCGGTTGCCGACGTTGCCGGCGTTGCCGGCGTTGCCGCGGCCCGTGTGGCATCGACGAGCGGCGGAACGGCAACGACGGCGGTATCGCGTTCGGCACGTGCGAGAAGTGCGCGTGCGCTGTCGACCGCGCGCCGAGGTTCCAGCGAGTCTGCGGCCCGCGGCACCCCGATGATGCGGGCGCGGAGCTCACGATCGGTAGCGCGTGGCACAAGCACCAGGGCCAAGGCCGTGAGGGCAGCGGCCACGCTGCCGAGGGCCGCGATCCGCACTCCTCGGCGGGCGGCATTTCGGGCGCGCGCCGCGATCCAGACACTTCGTGGTCCAATCATAGACGAATGAAACGCGGGGGCCAGCGCAATGCGCCAGCCCCCGCGTCCCACATCCGAGTGATGCGGATTACTGAACGATGAGCTTGCCCTTCATGTTCATCGCGAGGTGTGGCGTGCAGTTGAACGGATACTCACCCGGGGCGACACCAGCAAACGAGATCGTGTAGCTCTCGCCTTCGGCGACCAGCATCTTGCCCGACAGCTCCATCATCTTCTCGGGCATGTTGGCATCGAGCTGCGCCTTGCCGGCGGCGGGCGTCGTAGCGGCATCAAAGGCCACGTTGTGCGGGCCACCGTTGACGAACGTGAACTTCACGCCGTCGCCGGCCTTGATCGTGAGCTCTACCGGGTCGTAGCGATAACCAGTAGCGTCGCCGTACATCTTGATCTCATGCGTGGTGCCGGTGATCGGCATCATCGCGCCGGCGGCCATCGCGGGCACGTCAGATGCCGGTGCTACCATCGCCGTCGTGTCGGCCGGCTTCATGCTATCGGCAGAAGCTGCACCCTTGTCCCCACCACCACACGCCCCAAGCACCACTGCACTCGCCAGAACTGCAAAACCGAGGAACCGCATATCGAAAAGCCTCCAGAGCCTATCGCGAATTGTGTAGCCGTTTCACCGAGCAACCGGCTCAGTGTCCGCAGGGCCCTGCGGATCTTGTGAACTTATTCACAAGCCAGTCAAATGGCAATCGCTGCGCTTGACGTCGCCTGCCGAAGCGGCTACGATCCCTGTTATGCGTATCGTTTGCTCCCGCCACCCTCTTACCCATCATCGCCACGGCCTCTCGGGTCGGGGAAATTTTGGCTTTTGTGAGTGTGCGCGCTAGCACGACGATCGAATTCCAGAGTCATCCTCAGGCCCGTCCCCATTGGACGGGCTTTTTCGTTTGCCCTGCATTTTGCCCTGCATACCGTTCGCGAGACGCGAGCCGTCCTTCCTGCTTCACACAAAGCTCCTAAAGTCATGTTACGCATCGCGTTACCAAACAAGGGTCGACTCAGCGACGAAACCCGCGCCCTCTTCAACGACGCCGGGCTTGAAGTACGCTCCTCTGGCGAGCGTGCGTTGCGCGCCTCGCTGGGGGATGAGTTCGAGGCCATCTTCGTGCGGGCTCAGGACATCCCTGAGTTCGTGGCTGACGGCGCCGCTGACGCCGGCGTGACCGGATGGGATCTTGTGTGCGAGTCCGAGCGGCCGCTCGCCTCCCACCTCGACTTGGGGTTTGGCAAGTGCCGGCTGGTGGTCGCGGCCAGCGACGACGCTGGCGTAACCTCGGTGGCCGCGATCGGAACCAGCGAGAAGCCCGCCCGGGTTGCCACCGTTTTCCCGCGCATCACCGCGCGATTCTTCGCCGAACGCGGACGGCCCGTCGAGATCGTGCCGGTGTCGGGGGCGGCCGAAATCGCACCGCACCTGGGGATCGCCGATATCGTCGTCGACCTCACATCGACGGGGTCGACGCTCCGCGTCAACGGGCTGCGTGAAATCGAGACGGTGATGGTGTCGTCAGCACACTTGATCACCGCCACGAACGGCCCACGGAACGGTGATGTGATGCGCGCCAGGGAATTCGAGGAGCTCGTAACGGCGCTGAGCTCAGTCATTCGTGCGCGAAGTCAACGCTATCTCATGGCGAACGTGCCCCGCGTCGCGCTCGATGCAGTCCGCGCAGTGCTCCCCGGCCTCAACGGACCAACGGTCATCGAGATCGCTGACCAGGGCCCGTTCGTCGCCGTCCATGCCGTGGTGCGCGCCGAAACAATATATCGCACCATCGCGCAGTTACGTGCACTCGGTGCCGAAGGCATTCTCGTCACGCGCATCGAGCGACTGGTTCCGTGAGCGTGACGAGTATGCTCCGCGCATCCGGCCCGTTTCGCGCACTTGATGCACCGACGCGTCGCGCCATCACCGACCGTTCGACCACACTCGATCCGACCATTCGTGCACGCACGACGGCGATGATCGAACGTGTACGCGTTGAAGGCGACGCCGCGCTGCGCGCGTTTGCGCAGGACTACGATGGCGTCGCGCTCGATAAGATTGAGGTGCCGCGCGCGCGATGGATCGCTGCGCTCGACGCGCTGGATCCGGCACTTCGTGCGGTGCTGGAGCGTGCGGCACGCAACATCGCGACGGTCCACACCGCGTTTCGACCCACGCTCACGCGCGTGTCGCCGGAGCCCGGCATCACAATCGTCCGTCGCCCAGACCCACTGCAGCGCGTCGGCGTGTACGCACCGGGTGGCCGCGCCGCGTATCCAAGCTCGCTCTTGATGGGCGGAATTCCGGCGCGCGTGGCAGGAGTATCCGAAGTGGTCGTCTGTTCACCGCCTGGTGCAAACGGCGAACCGTCAGCGATCGTCCTTGCCGCGGCGGAGCTTGCTCAGGTCGATCGCGTGTTCGCCGTTGGTGGCGCCGGTGCAATCGCTGCGATGGCGTATGGCACCGCCACAATCCCCGTTGTCGATCGCATTGTCGGTCCCGGCAACGCCTACGTCGCGGAAGCAAAGCTTCAGGTGGTGTCGCGCGTGACGATCGACGCCCCCGCCGGACCGAGTGAACTGCTGGTGCTCGCCACCGACGACGCAGACCCCAACGTCATCGCACGCGAAATGGTCGCGCAGGCCGAGCATGATCCCGATGCAGCGGTGGTGACGTTCATCTGTGGTGACAACGCGGCGGCATTGGCCGGGCAGGTCGAGCGACAGTTGACGACGCTGGTGCACAACACGCCACGACGCGCGATCGTACAGGAGTCGCTGGCGGCGCGCGGCGCGATCGTAACTGTTGAGACACTCGGCGCGGCCGTTGCATCGGCGAACGAGTGGGCGGCCGAACACTTGCTCTTGCTCGTGCCCGACGCGGACCGTGATGCGACGCTCGGTGCCCTGCACAGCGCCGGGACGATCTTCGTTGGCCCCAGTAGCTCGGTCGCGTTTGGCGATTATATGACGGGCGCTAACCATGTGCTGCCCACCGCCGGCGCGTCGCGGTGCTATTCCGGTCTTTCCACACTCGACTTCGTGCGATGGACGACGTGGCAGGAAGTCACCCCGATGGCCGCAGCGGCGCTAGCCGACGATGTGGGCCGTTTCGCTGACGCAGAAGCACTGCCGGCGCACGCGGCCGCGGCCCGTGCCTGGCAGCTGGCCGGGAGCACTTCATGACTGAACGACTGCGGTTTGCGCGGACCGCGTACGACGCCGTGCCGCTCTACGATCCGAAGCGCGCTCCGGTGACGCTCGATCTGACCGACAATACCAATCTGTGGGGGATGCCACCGCACGCCGAACGTGCGCTCCGCGACGTGCCGGTCGCGAGCGTGACGCGGTATCCGACGCTCTACTCCGCGGAGTTAAAGGCCGCCCTTGCCGAGTACGTCGGTGTACCCGCGAATATGATCGTCACCGGCTGCGGATCGGATGATATCCTCGATTCGGCGATGCGTGCTTTCGGTGAGCCCGGCGACCTGGTCGTCGGGTCGGAACCGTCGTTCGCCATGATACCGATCTTCGCGCAAATGAATGCGCTACGCTGGCAGGGGTGCAACGAGTTGCCTGTGACCCCGATGCCACAGCCCGATGTTGATGCACTGCTCGACGCGCGGGCGTGCATTACCTATCTGTGCTCGCCGAACAACCCGACCGGCGCCCTGATGGCGCGGTCGGAAATAGAACGCGTCGTTGATAACGCTGCAGGTGTCGTGTTCATCGATGAAGCGTATGCGGAGTTTGCCGGCGTGTCGTCGATTGATCTCACGATGCAGTCAGACCGTGTACTGGTCGTTCGCACGATGTCGAAGGCGTTTGGTCTGGCTGGCTTGCGCGTGGGGTTTGCCGTTGGTCACCCCGACCTGGTGACCGAAGTCGAAAAATCCCGTGGTCCGTACAAGCTGAATGCGCTTGCCGAGCGAGTGGCGCTCACGGCGTTGCAGGAAGATCGCGCGTGGATTGACGAACATGTTGCACTCGCTGTCGCGGTGCGCGAGCGTCTCGCCGAGGCCTTGCGTGCGCTGGGGTTCTCACCGATGCCGTCAGCCGCGAACTTTCTCTGCGTGCCGATGAAGAACGTAGTGCAGGTTGGCAACGCGCTGCGCGCGCGCGGGGTGGCCGCGCGACCCTTTCCCAACCTGCCACACGTTGGCGACGCGCTGCGTATCAGCGTCGGTCCATGGTCGATGATGGAAACGTTCCTGGCGGCACTCCCTGCTGCCTTTGCGGAGGCGAATTCATGACTGTCACGCCGACGGACATGCCGCTTCGGGTGAGCGTGTTCGACTATGGCGCGGGGAACTTGCATTCGCTGATCAAGTCGCTGGAACGCGCCAACACCGTTGTCCGTGTAGATACCGATCCGGTGCTCGCGGTGACGGACGTAGACGCGCTGATCCTGCCTGGCGTCGGCGCCTTCTCGCCGGCAGCCGCGCGACTGGCACCCGGCCTGCACCACATGCGCGCCGCCCTGCAGCAGGGTCTGCCCTGCCTCGGAATCTGTTTAGGCATGCAATTACTGTTTGACGGCAGTGATGAGGGCCCCGGCGAAGGACTCGGCGTATTCGCTGGACGCGTCACGCGCCTCCGGTCCGAACGCGTACCGCAAATTGGGTGGAACGCTCTCGGCGACGTCCGTGACCCCCTGCTGATCGACGCAGGCCTGACGATCGCGTACTTTGCCAACAGCTTTGTCTGTCGAGTGGCAGAGCTATCGACATCGGAAGGGTCTGCGGTGGTCGACGATAGCGCATCGGTCACGGCCTGGAGCGAGCACGACGGCGATCGCTTTCCTGCAGTGGTGCGAGACCGTCAGACGGTGGGTATGCAGTTTCACCCGGAGAAGTCATCGTCGGCCGGCGTTCGTGCCGTGCACGCATTCCTCGATGCGGCCGAGCGTGTACGGCAGACCAGATTTCTCACAGCGGAGGCGTAATGCTTGTGATTCCCGCAGTAGACCTGCGCGAAGGCCAATGCGTGCAGTTGGTGGGCGGAGACTATGCCGACGAGCGTGTGCGCCTTGACGATCCCGTGGGTGTTGCACGCGAGTGGGCTCGCATCGGGTTCTCCCGATTGCACGTTGTGGATCTCGATGCGGCAACCAGTCGCGGATCGAACTCGGCCATTATTCGGGACATTTTGCGCGACGCCGTGGTGCCGGTACAAGTCGGCGGAGGCATTCGTCAGGAGTCGCAGATCGATCGTCTCCTGGATGATGGCGCCGCGGCGGTGGTGATTGGCACGCGCGCCATCGAAGACGAGGAGTGGCGCCTCGAAATGGTATCGCGCTTTCCCAACCGCATCATCATCGCCGCCGACGTACGCGACCGACACGTCGTGACGCGCGGATGGTCGGAAACGTCGACCCTCGACGTCATCGACTTTATCGAGTCGCTCGCGGGATTGCCGCTGGCTGGTTTGCTCGTGACCGCCGTGCATAAGGAAGGACGTATGGAAGGGACGGACCTTCCACTCATGGAAGACGTGGCCGAAGCCAGCGCGTGGCCCGTGTTTGCGTCTGGTGGCGTGTCTTCGAGTGACGACATTCGCGCGCTCGAGTATCGTGGACTTGCCGGGACCGTGCTCGGCATGGCGCTTTACACAGGTGCGCTTGATGCGCGCCGCACTGCTGAGGAGTTTGGCGCATGACCGTCGTGACTCGTGAATCGAAGGAAACTCAGATCCGTCTTTCCCTGCGCGCCGGCACGGGCGTGGCAACGGTCAGTACGGGTGAACCGTTTCTGGACCATATGCTGGTCACGTTCGCACGCTATGCTGGTGTCGACCTCGATGTGCAAGCCACGGGAGACCTGCGCCATCATCTCATCGAAGACGTCGCCATCGTGCTTGGTCAGGCGGTGGCCGCGTTCGCCCCGGCGGGCTGTGCGCGCTATGGAGACCGCACGATCCCGATGGATGACGCACTCGTGCAGGTCGTGCTGGATATCGGTGGACGTCCGTATTACTGCGGCCCACTGCCGTCCGCCATGTACGATCACTTCCTGCGCTCGTTCGCGGACAACGCGCGCGCCACGCTGCACGTTCGCGTGATTCGCGGTCGCGACAAACACCACATTGTCGAAGCCGCCATCAAGGCGCTCGGCATGGCCCTTCGGGACGCGCTCGCCGAGACCGGCGCGGTGTTCAGCACGAAGGGTTCGGTGCGCCTCGACGTCAGTGAGGCGTAGGGCGATGCTGACACGACGGGTGATCGTCTGTCTTGATGTCAAAGGTGCTCGCGTGGTGAAAGGTGTGCAGTTCGAAGGGCTGCGTGATGTTGGCGATCCCGTTGCACTCTCCGAGCGATACGAACGCGAGGGCGCCGACGAAATTACCTTTCTGGACATCTCGGCCAGCGCCGACGAGCGCGCCACGTTGCTGGATGTCGCGCGCAGAACCGCTGAGCGCTTGTTCATTCCGCTCACGATCGGCGGCGGCATTCGCACCGACCACGACGTAGCGCTCGCGCTGCGGGCTGGGGCTGATAAGGTCTCGATCAACTCAGCGGCGGTAGCAAGGCCCGCGCTGCTGACCGAGGCGGCCGACCGTTTTGGTGCGCAATGCGTGGTGGCCAGCATTGACGCGAAGCGCAGCACTGATGGGGTCTGGAGAGTGTGGATCAAGGGTGGCCGTGAGGAGACCCCGCTCGAAGCCGTGGCCTGGGCGCAAGAGTGCGTTGCTCGTGGTGCCGGCGAGATTTTGTTGACCTCGATCAATCAGGATGGTGCGCGCACGGGTTATGATCTTCCGCTCACGCGCGCCGTCGCCGACGCGGTGCGCGTTCCGGTGATTGCGAGCGGCGGCGCGGGTCACGCCTCGCACTTGGTGGACGCCATCGCTGAAGGGCATGCCGACGCCGTGTTGGTTGCCGGCATTCTTCACGATGGCGTGACCACGGTACATGCGTTGAAGGCGGCGCTCGCATCGGCCGGTATTTCAGTGCGTGTAACAGAGCCTCTTGTCACGGCAGTCTCATGAGCCAGACTGTTCAACCGTCGCTGCTTCTGGAGGCGGTCGCTGAGGTGGCGCAGTTGGCCGCTAAAACCGCGATGCAGTGGTATCACCAACGCATTGACGTTGAAATCAAGGGCGATGGATCTCCCGTCACCATTGCCGATCGCGAAGCCGAACGTGTGGCGCGCGAGTGGCTTGCGGCTCGCTTTCCGTTAGATGGCATTCACGGCGAGGAGTTCGGTCTTGAGCGCGGCGAGTCGCAGCGACGTTGGCTGCTTGATCCGATCGACGGTACGAAGGCGTTTGTGCGCGGGGTGCCGTTGTGGGGCACGCTGATTGCCTGTTGCGAAGGTGACCGGGTACTCGCGGGTGCCGCGTGCTATCCGGCAGTGAACGAACTGGTGGCCGCCGCACCGGGCGAGGGATGCTGGTGGAACAACACACGGACGCAGGTATCGACCGTCGATGCGTTGGGTGCAGCGACGGCCGTCACAACCGATGACCGCTTTCTCGAACGACCCTACCGCGGTGAGCAGTGGCGTGCGTTGGCCTCACACGTCGGCGTGGCGCGGACGTGGGGCGACTGTTTTGGCTATCTGCTGGTGGCGACCGGTCGTGCCGAGATCATGGTGGATGACATCGTGAATCCGTGGGATGCTGCGGCGTTTTTTCCGATTATCACGGAAGCCGGCGGGCACTTTACATCGTGGGGCGGTGAGCCCACCGCGTTCGGTGCCAGTGTCATCGCCACGAATGGCGGTGTTGCGAAGGCGACTCGCGTGGTGCTTCACGAGCGGGTGGGCCACACACAGGGAGACGCGTCATGACGGAGGCGATCAGTCATTCGGCTGCGTTGACTTCAGTGCTCGACCTCGACACGCTCGATTTTTCCAGGAGTGGCGGGTTGGTCACGGTGGTAGCACAAGACGCGGACACCGGTGTAGTGCTCATGGTCGCACATGCGGATCGCCAGGCGCTAGCGCTTTCGCAGTCGAGCGGAGAGATGCACTACACGTCGCGTACGCGCGGTCTATGGCACAAAGGTGCGACGAGCGGCAACGTGCAACGGGTCGTCTCGCTGACCGCCGATTGCGATGCCGACGCGGTGCTGGCGCGCGTGCGACCGGCGGGCCCGGCGTGTCATACGGGCGCGGTGTCGTGTTTTCGTGAACTCGCGCTCGGTGCTGATGCGCTGGGGGTTCTCGATCAGACGATCGCTGCGCGTCTGGCCGCGCCGAGCGCTGAGACTCAGAGCTACACCGCCAAGCTGTTGGCGAATCGCAATCTTCGGCTGAAGAAGCTTGGCGAGGAGGCGGTGGAGTTGGCCGTCGCCTGTGTGGACAACGACGCGACAGCGGTGGCGGACGAAGGCGCTGACTTGCTGTACCACGCGTTGGTTGCGCTCCGTGCCGCTGGCGTTTCGTTGGACGACGTACGACAGGTGCTCGCTCGGCGAGTGGGTGCGCCGCGACGGTAGGGCAATTCGTCCTCACTATCAAAGGAAGGATGAACGCAGAGAGTCTTCTGTAGTGTTGTTCGCTCGTGTTCGGCCGTCTTTGCCGGTGCCTTGCGGGCCAGCGAGCCGAGGCCGAGTATCCTTGCACAGTCGTGAAGCTGACCCTCTCACCGAGTACCGCTCATGCCCTCGTCTTCCTGTTCGTTGTCGCGTTCGCGCCGGGTTCCCGTGTCGATCCTGAGATTCGCGCTGCTGGTCGTCACGGCGGCCGCTGCGCGATCGGTGAGTGCGCAGGGCGAACCGGTTGATGTGTCGGCCGTCGCCAGGATTCGCGACGAAGCGTTCAATCGTTCGCAGGTCATGTCGCTGATGTCGTATCTCACCGATGTGCATGGCCCGCGACTGACCGGGTCGCCGGTGGCGCGTCGCGCGGCCGATTACACGGTAGCGCAGCTCAAGGGATGGGGACTCACCAACACGCGTTTGGAGTCGTTTCCCTTTGGTCGTGGGTGGACCAATGACAAGTTCTATGCGCAGGTGACCACGCCGGTACCATTCACTGTTATCGGGTACCCACAGGCGTGGACGCCGGGAACGAACGGTCTGGTGAAAAGCGACATCGTGTACGTGCGCATCGACAGCGAGCCGGATTTCTCGCGCTATCGCGGTCAATTGGCTGGGAAAGTGGTCATGATCGCACCGATGCGTCCGGTCGAACCACGCACCACCCCGTTGGCGACACGTCGCTCTGACGAGGAACTGGCCCGCATGGCCTCTGCTCCAATGCCAATACCGAACGCCCAGGGGCCTCGGCAGTCCGGTCCGCGCACAACCGCCGACAGCGCGGCACAGCGGCAACTGCAGGCGCAGCAGGCCATCGCGGTGCGACGCCGCGCGTTTATCGGCGACGAGAACGTGGCTGCGATTCTTGAGCCGGGGCGCGGAGACGGTGGTACCGTGTTTACGCCGAATGGCGCGTCGCGCGATCCCAGGGCGCCAGCCGTCACACCGGTTGTGACGATGGCGATTGAGCACTACGGTCGCATTTTGCGGACGCTCGAAAAGAATATTCCCGTGTCGATCGAACTCGACATCAAGAACACCTTCTACGACGCTGATCTGACGTCGTTCAACATCATCGCAGAGATTCCGGGTACGGACCCGAAGCTCAAGGATGAAGTCGTGATGCTCGGTGCGCACTTCGATTCGTGGCATGCCGGCACAGGCGCGACCGACAATGCTGCCGGCTCGGCGGCGATGCTTGAAGCCGTACGCATTCTGCAGGCAAGCGGACTCAAGCCCAAGCGCACCATTCGCATCGCGCTCTGGACTGGTGAGGAACAGGGCTTACTCGGTTCGCGAGCGTGGACGCGCGAACACCTTGGCACGCGCGATTCGCTGAAATCCGCCGCGTCGAAGTTCTCGGCCTACTTCAATCTCGACAACGGCACCGGTGCCATCCGCGGCGTCTATCAACAGGGCAATGCTGCGGCTGCCCCAATCTTCCAGGCGTGGATGAAGCCGTTCGAGGATAAGGGCGTGAAGACGACCACGCTCTCGAACACCGGTGGCACCGATCATTTGGCCTTCGACGGACTCGGGCTACCCGGTTTCCAGTTCATTCAGGATGAGATCGAATACGGCACGCGCACGCACCACTCCAACATGGACACGTACGAGCGAGTGCAAGAACCCGATATGAAGCTCAATGCGGCCGTCATCGCGTCGTTTGTGTACCACGCGGCGAACCGTTCCGCGCTCTTTCCCCGCAAAAACCCAACCACGCCGTAGCGCGCCCCCGCTGCACCCGGCTGCGACGTCTCACTGTGTCGATGCGGTCATACGCTGCGCTCCCGTCCACGACGCGCCGGGAGCCAGCAGCAACGGATACTCAATGAGCGCTGCCTCAACGCACAGCATCGCGTGCTCCTCGCCTTCGAGAAAGTCGGTACGCGAGCGAGTGCCCTCCGCGCCTGGGTTCCACACGACGACTTCCGGGAAGCCAGACTTCTCAATTGTCATGACGCGATCGCCGTCGCGCACGATCACGCGGTCGGGCGCATTGTAGTAAATGCGATCGAGCGGCCCACTGATGGTCAACTGCGCGTCACGCTCGTCAAACACGCCACCATCGCGAAGGCTGTCCCGGTATCGACAGCCCGACAGTCCCTCGACGAGCGCGCCAAAGGCTTGGCGCACGGCGAAGTACGGGTGAAACGCAGCGGTGAACGTGAGTTCCGACTCGCCGCTGTTGTGCACCGTGAGGGTGACGGCGAGCGACGGACCTCCGACCTTCACCTGCAACGTGGCCTCGAAGGCATGCGGCCACAGCGCCCGGGTCTCGTCGTCATCGTGCAATCCAAAGGTCGCGTGCCCGGCAACGGTGGTCGTATCGAGCGCCATCCAGCGACGCCGACGGGCGAATCCATGCTGCGCCAGCGGTCCGAACGCACCAAACTGCGGAAAGATGATTGGGATGCCGCCTCGAATAGCGTGGCCAGGTCCGTAGGTCGATCGCGCGCTGACAAACAGACGATTCTCAGACTCTTTGGCCGGAATCCACGACGTCACGTGAGCGCCGTCAAGCGCGATGATGGCGCGGGCACCATCGGATGCGACGAGCTCATGGAACGGATGATTGTCCATACCGGCCCTCAGCGTGCCGTCACGCGCTGCAACGTGCGATACAGAAACTCGGCAGCCCACCCAAGTGCCGCCACGGGTACGCGCTCGTTGTCACCGTGCATGCGCAGTTCATCTTCCATGGGCAGCGGCATCGGAAGAATACCGTACGTCGGAATCCCTTTCTCCCGCAGCGCAGCCCCGTCCGTGCCACCGGTCGACATAAAGGGGATCACTGTCGTCGTGGGCACCATCGCCACAGCCGACACCTCCATCGCTTGGTACAACGCCGTCGTGACCGGTGAGACCGGGGGCGCCACTCGTGGCGTGCCGCTCAGCACGAACGCCACTCGCTTTTCAGCACCAACACGATTGAACGCGGCAACGATCGCGGTCACGTCATCGTTGGGCAGGACGCGTGTGTTGAACGTCGCGGTGCCTTCAGAGGGGATCACGTTGTTGCGAATACCGCCATTGATCAGGGTGAGCGATTGACCGGTGCGCACGATTGCGTTGTGCAGCGGTTCGCGCGACAACACGGCGGCCGCGCGCTCAATCTGGAGCGCCGAGGCATTCGGTCGTGAGATGGCGATCATCGCCGCCTGCATCACCGGATCTCGTTCAATGCGACTGAGGCGATCGAAATAGATCCGCGTGATGTCGTTGAGCTTGACCGGCGCTTTCCATGCATGCACGCGCTCGACGGCCCGAGCCAACGCGGCGAGCGCATTGTCAGCCAACGGCACCGACGCATGCCCACTCGTGCCTCTCGCCGTCGCGACAACGTTGTACGACAGCTTTTCGGTGGTCTGGATGTTCACACTCATGACGCGCCCGTCAGCAATGCGCACCCGCCCCCCCTCGTTCAACGCAAACTCGGCGTCTTTGATGAGATCGAAGTGCTTTTCAAGTACCAGATCAACGCCGACTTCCGGTCCGCCCTCTTCGGCGGCCGTGGCCATGAAGATGATGTCGCGATCCAAGGCATCCCGCTGCAGCGCCAGTTGCTGCATGGCGGCAGTTGCCGCAGACAACATGCCCTTGTCATCAATCGCCCCACGGCCATACAGGTACGGGACGCCTCCTTCCGTGCGCATCGTCGCCGTGAACGCCGGCGTAATCCATTTTGTGCTGTCGACATTCACCACATCCATGTGCCCCATGATCAAGACGGGTCGCTTGGTTGGACGCGTCGCACGCAGCCGCGCAATGAAGTTTGCGCGTCCGTTTCCCGATTCCAGGACGTGGCGTTCGACCCCTGGCATCGTGGCAAACACCGCATCAAAGTAGCGCGCCGTGAGCAGCTCGTTGCCAGGTGGGTTTTGCGTATTGATTGCAATGAGCTTGGTGAGGTGCTCAAGCGTGACGCGCTGGGCCAGGGCGCGATCAAACCCTGCCGGTGTCGCCGTGGTGACGGTGTACGGCGTTACTGCCTGTGCTGCGCTGGTGGTTGCACAGAGCGCGACGCCCACGCTTGCGGACAGCGCACGCCTCAGCGTATGCGCTCGCATCACAGCTCCCACCCTTTGCGATACTCACGGGTGAGAAACGCGTTCACGTCCGGCAGGTTGGTGACCTTCATGTTGGGTCCGTCGTACAACACCTTCACGCCTTGTCCGGCACGCAGCGCGACGATGCCCAGCAACATGGTCTCCGTGAGCGGCGCCGCTTGCGAGAACGGCGAGCTGGCTTTCGTTTCGCCCTTGGCCGCCGCAACCCAGTTCATTTCGTGTGACGACTCGATGCGTGGCAGCGTTTTGGGAAGTGCCTTCGCTTTCGCCGCAATCTTCTCGGGATAGATGCGAATCCCGTCGCCATAGGTTTGGTAGAACATGATCCCCTTCTCGCCCACGAAGATGCCGCCGCCACCGTCGCTCCCCGGATTGGTCATGGGCGCATCGTCCGGCAACAACGCCGGGCGCGGCGGCATAAGGCCCCCGTCGTACCAGTACAGTTTTACCGGGCCGCGCTTTCCAACGGCCGGATACTCGTACTGCACCATCGTTGCCATCGGGTAGGACGCCGGATTCTGCGCACCGCCGCCCCACGGGCTTGACGACGCCGTGATGCTGGTGGGCCACGTGAGTCCAAGGGACGTGTACGGCTGATCGATCAAGTGCGCACCCATGTCGCCAATCGAGCCTACGCCAAAATCAATCCACCCACGCCACGCGAACGGATGATACGCCGGGTGATACGGAATCTCGGGAGCAGCACCGAGATACAGATCCCAGTTCATCCCGGCGGGTGGCGTCATCGTGTTCGCGGCCATCGCGGCCCGCACCGCATTGTCCACGGTTCCCATCCCCCACTGGGGCCGCGGATTGGGCGGCGTGGTGGGCGCGGGCGCATTCGCTGCACGCGGGCGTGGAATACCTTGTGCCCAATAGCGGACCGGTCGATCGGTCCACACATGCACCTCGTGAATCTTGCCAAGCACCCCGGAGTTCACAATTTCCGTGAGCCGATGCGAGCCCTCCATCGAGTGCCCCTGATTCCCCATCTGGGTGGCGAGCTTCGGATTCTCCGCTGCAGCCTTGGCCAGAAGGCGTGTTTCGTAGACGGAATACGCGAGCGGCTTCTGCACGTACACATGCTTCCCTGCTTTCATCGCCGCGAGCGCGATCGTGGCGTGCATATGATCGGGCGTGGCGATCATCACGGCTTCGATGTCTTTCTGCTGCTCGAGCATCTTGCGGAAGTCGTCATACTTCACCGCTTTCGCATAGGCTTCGCCGAGCTGCACGTTCTGTGCGGTCGGTTCACCCTTGCTCGGCTTCAGTCGAGACTGCAATGAGCGCTCGACATACTCAAAGTCGACATCGCAGATCGCCACAATGTTTTCTGACAATACCTGCGACATGTTGCTCATGCCCATGCCGCCGATTCCGACCATCGCGATGTTCAACTTGGCGCGCAGGGCATTCGGCGCGCTCGGGGCAGAAGCGCCGAGCATGACGCGTGGGGCCATCATGGCACCGACAGCGAGAGTGGTTGAGCCGGCAACAAAGTCGCGGCGCGAGACGGGAGGAGTCATGGAATCGCAAGAAAGAGGGAGAAGAAGTGCTCCGTCTACTCTATGCGTGGAGCGTGCCGCGTCAATCGCTACGCGACGCTTTCTGCCGATCCGTGGGCACAAGGATGAATCCCTCTCGCCATGCGCCCTCGAGGCGGAATGGCGGCGCGCCCACAAACGACACACGATCCAGCGCATTGGTCATCCACCATGCGGGCGCAATGCCGCCGACCACCGCCTGCAGGTCATCATGCGTTCGCACGCCGGACACGTCGATGGGCAGTGCCGATGTCAGTCGTACGAGCCCGGCTGCCACGTCGGCCGCACTGCTTCGCGCCTTTCCGGGCGGCGGGGCGATCCCCAAGCCGCGCCATGCGGCCGTTGGAAAAGTCTCGGTAGCATAATTCACGTCCCGCCGGGCGTTTCTCGCCGTCGGCTCTCCGGGCAACTGCCAGCCCTGTTGCGTGAGCCGCTCGAAAATGGCGATCGACAGACGCGTAAATTCCAGATACGTCCGCGGCTTCACACCTTCCGGCGGCAGTCCTGTTTTTCCCGGTGCGCGCACCGCCCGTTCGGAGAGTCGGGCATGCGGCGAGTCGGTGTCCGGCCCTCGCCAACCCAACGGTCCGTCGATGGCAATGCAGCGCACCGCCGCGTGCGCAGCGACCTCTTCCATCCAGGTTACCAAGGCATCGGCGGTTGGTCTGCCAACCTGTGGGATGCGGACCACACGCGCGGTGATCTCGCCGCCTGGTGCCGCCTGAACGAGCGCGGCGCCTACATCGCGATACGATGCAAGCGCCAGATCGATCGACAACACGCTCACCGGCCGACCCTTAGAATCGCAGCAGCCTCGCCGGAGTCACTCGTGCAGGATCGCCCACGTACGCCCATCGGATGTTCTTCATGTACGTCCGCGAGGCGTTGCGAATATCGGCTGGCGTGACAGCCCGAAGATCCTCCACGAAACGCGCTGCCGCCCGGTAGTCTCCCTGATACAACTCGGCGCGCGCCAACATGTTGGCCTGATCGGCGTTCGTTTCGTTGTCCAGAAAATAGGTGACGATGAACTGTTGCACGAGACGTTCGAGACCATCTTCGGTGATCTCGCCCTCCTTCATCGCCTTCACTTGATCGATCATGATGTTGAGCACTTCGTCTGGTGAGGTGGTCGTCACGTAGAGGCCACCCATCGACAGCGCGCGCTCGACAAACGGCGCGTTCACCGAGTACGACAGGTTACGCTTGGAGCGAACCTCAAAGAACAGTCGTCCGGAGAGCACGGCGCACGCCAACCGGAGCGCAGCATAGTCCTTTGAGTTTGCCGCCGGTCCGTGGAAGTAGCCCTGCAGATAATTGGTCGGTAGCGCCTTTGTCGAAACCACCGAGGCCCCTTTGGCTTCGGCAGGCGCCGTCGGCAGTGACCAGACGTAGCTGCCGCGTGGGAGGCGACCCAACGTTTCGCGGACCAACTTCTCCACGCGGGTGCGAGATACGTTACCCACCACGACGAGCATCATACGTGACGTCACCAACTGCTCCGCACGATACTTCTTCAGATCGGCGATCGTGAGGCTTTTCAACGACGCCGCCGTGCCGATCGGATCGAGTGCATACGGGTGATCGGCGAACGCAATGCTATCGGCAAGGAAATCAAGCAACGCATCGGGGCTATCCTTTCGCTGACTCACTCCCGTGATAAATTGTTCGCGCAGCAGTTCCACTTCGGCCCCATCGAGCGTCGGCGCGAGCAGTCGATCGGCGAGGATCGCCCACGTGGAGTCGAAGTTGCGCACGGTGGAGCGGAGGCCGACGGTCGTCCAATCCATGCCGGGGCTCACGCCGATCACACTGCCCAACAGCGCCATCTTGTTGCGCAAGACATCTCGTGGGTACTTGGCGGTACCACGCTCACTGGCTTCGAGCAAGAAGTTCTCGATGCCTTCTGTCGCCAGCGTCAGCTGACGCACACCGCCCAACAAATACAGATTCGCCGCCACGACATTGTTCGCTGTGACCTGACGCAAGATCACGGGAATCCCCATCACGTCGAACCGCGAGGTGAGTGTATCCGCCGAGGGTGCGAGGGTCTTTCCCGCAACGGCTGGCGCAACGGCTGGCGCGGCGACGGGTGCGGGTGCGGGTGCGGGTGCGGGGGGAGGAACCGCTGGTCGCCGCACGGCCCCTTGGGCGATGAGCATTGTCGGGGCAAGCACGAAGACCGCGCTCAAGCGGAGTGAGCGTCGCACACTACGAAGCAGATGTCTCATGGACGGATAATTGGACGGGTCGCGGGCGTCAGCAATTCCGCCTCAGTGAGTTTCAAAGAGTGGCGTGCGTCAGGAGACAGGAGTACGCTGGTGATACGAGGCTTGCCCTTCACATACGTGCTCGTGTAGCGCATCAGATCGGTGATCCGTTGCTGCGCCATCTGATCGGTATAGCTCATGAAGTAGTCAAGACTGGCCACACTCCACCAGAAGCCGATCGTGTGCGCAATCTCCGAGGCCTTCTCGATGCCGAACGCGCTGGACGTGGTGCGCTGGGCCTTGACCGCTTCCAGCTCGCGTGGCGTGATATACGTGGGGTCGGTGAATCGTACAATTTCACGTTCCAACGCAGCAAGCGCCGCGCGCAGTTTCTCGGGCGTGGTCTGCCCACTCACGGAGATAGGCCCAACCTGATTGAGCGTGTAGTAGTTCACGCCGATCCCCTGCCACAATCCGGTGTCAACCAAATTCTTCTGAAACGTCGATCCCGGTGTATTCAGCGCGTCGCTGAAGACGTCGGCCGCAAAAGTCGCACCCGGATCCTTGCCCACGCTTGGACCCTGCCACTGGATCAACACGGCGACCGCGTTGATCGGCTCTTCGACGATCAGCGCCTTGTTGCCATCGAGCGCTGGGATCGGTGGAATAGGGTCGGCGATGAACGGATCGGCACCGCGCGGCCAATCCCCGTAAATGCTATCGGCCAGTGCGAACACCTTGAGAGGATCCACATCGCCCGTCACAATCAGCGTGCAGTTGTTGGGCACGTAGTACTTGTTCTGAATGAAGCGCATTTGCTCTGGCGTCACCTTGGTAATCACGTCGCGATCTCCAATGGTGTTCTTGCGACTTGCTTGTCCAGGGTACAACAAGGCCGTGGCGCGTTGATTGAGTTCAAAACCCGGCTCGGCCTGATTACGATCGTACTCTCCAAGCACGACCTCCTTCTCGCGCTTCAGTTCGTCTTCGCGAAACAGCGGATTGCGCAGGGCGCTGGCCAGAAAGCGTAATCCACCGGCGAGCGAGTCGGCGGGCAGCGTGAGAAAATAGTTGACCACCTCTTCACGCGTGCTGCCGTTAAAGATGGCGCCCAATTCGGCGGCCCGGTCCGTGAACATGTCTGGCTCGGGCAGGTCCTTGTTGGCCTTGAAGAACATGTGCTCGTACATATGCGCCAGACCGGCGTACTCCGGCGACTGGGTGAAGGCCCCATTGCGCACATCGATCTCGAGCGTCGCGATCGGAACACCGTGGTTCTCGACCACGATGACCTCGAGGCCATTGGCCAGCACCTTACGTCGAATTACCTTTTCCAACTCGACGCGCGATTGGGCGGAGAGTACCTGAAACGGCAGCGTCGCAGCAGCGCTGGACAGGAGAAGGAGCGCCAGCAGCAGCGAGCCGGACCGGCCGACGCAGCGCGACGACCGAGCGCGAGCACGTGATATCATGCGAGGATGTGATGTGAGGAGGCACCGCAGACCAACCTGCGAGAGTAACGATGTCACCCTGGCGAATGGTCCCGCTAGTCACGCTGGCGTTGCGAGCCGCAGGCTTAAATCTTTCCTTACATGACACCAGACGCGCTTGCTGGATCCCTTGCTCCGTTGCTCGATCGTTCGCGGTTGTCCGTCCGCGCCCCACTTGCCCCCTACACCACTTTTCGCGTCGGCGGGTCGGCTGACGTCCTGTACGAGGCCACATCGGCTGATGACCTGGCCGCCGCCGTCTGTGCCGCCCGTGCGCTGGACGTCCCATGGTTCGTCCTTGGGCTGGGGGCCAACGTCCTCATTGGAGACCGAGGTGTCCGCGGGCTCGTGATCCGCAATCGCGCCACCGCGTCTCGCATTGGTGAAGACGGTCTCGTCTGGTCAGAGAGCGGTGCGATCATGGAGGATCTCGTACTCAGCACCGTGCGGCATGGGTGGTCTGGTCTTGAGCACTACATTGGCATTCCCAGCACCGTGGGGGGTGCGCTGTGGCAAAACTTGCACTTCCTGTCTCCCGCGCCAGCGCGTGAGCGCACGATGTTCATCGCCGAGCCGTTTGTCTCCTGCGAAATCCTCACGGAGGAAGGCACTCGCCGCGAGGTGCACGCCGACTACGTGCAGTTCGGCTACGACGATACCGTGTTTCATCGCCGTCGAGACGTGGTACTGTCGGCGACGTTTCAGTTGGAGCGAGCGGACCCGGCCGACTTGCACCGTATTCTGCAGGAGAATCTCTCGTGGCGGGGATCACGTCACCCCTGGCTGGCCATTCATCCCAGTGCGGGGTCGATCTTCAAGAAGATTGAAGGCGTTGGTGCCGGACGGCTCATCGATCAATGTGGTCTCAAGGGCTTTCGGGTTGGCGGCGCGCAGATCTCGCATATCCACGCCAATATTCTCGTGAACCTGGGCGGTGCGACGGCCGCTGATGTGCGCGCGTTAATTGCGCATGCGCAGAACGCCGTGCTGGAGCGTTTTGGGCATCATCTTGAACCGGAAATTGGATTTATTGGTGAGTTTTAGTCGGAGGATGGTACCTCATCTGCTGCGAGCGCAGGTGACGCAAACGCGCAAGGTGCTGGCGGGGCACAGGCAGGCGAACTGAACCCTCATGAGTTTTATCATGACGTTCACGGAGTTTAACGGATGATACGCAAGTTGCTGTTGGCGACCGCTCTCCTAGCTTCATCTCCATCTAACTACGTATCAGCTCAAATGAAGATTCCTTCTGAGGTGACGTGCGCGCGGTGTGCTATTCTCATTGAGAAGGGTGCGCGCTTGGAGTCAGCGGAGATAAGCAACGAACCGTTCGTACTTGCCCGTGATAACGTGGGTAATATCTTTTACTACGCAATCAAGGAACGCCACATAAAGGTCTTCGCGCCGAGCGGCATGTTAGTTGGCAAAATCAGTCGAGAGGGCGGCGGGCCGGGCGAGACACGAATGGTGCGAAACATCATTGTTGCTGAGGATCAGTCACTTCACGTGGTTGATGGGGTCTTGTCGCGCAGGAGCGTTTTTGATCGCGCTGGCAACTTTTTGAGGAGCAATCCCATTCCTCTCTCATTAGGTGGAATGGGGCGTCCTGCAATCTTGCTGAAGGACGGACGCCTCGTCATCAGCGCCGTGCTGCGGGATGCCGCAAGCGCGGGCTTCGCGTTGCAAGTTGTCGACGGCCGCGGTCTGCGAACGGCCCTATTGGACGAGGCAACGTACTCGAATGAACACCAGTGGTTACTCGCTAGAAAACTCGCGCCTAGTCGCGACGGCGGATTCTGGGTTGCGAACACCCACAATCTACAGATCGACCGATACAACCGCGCGCTTACTCGCACCGGCCAATGGACGCGCGATGCTGAGTGGCTGGTGCCAACTCGCGAGGGCAGCGAAGGTCCCAGCGACGGTGTGCACGATCGCCCGCCAACAAGTCTGATCTCCCACATTTGGGAGGACGCCGAGGGCGTACTTTGGGTTCATTTCTTGGTGGCGAGCCCTGATTGGCGTCCAGGACCTACCGTTGCGCAAGTTAGTAAGCAAAAAATCGACTTTCTATCTCTAGTTCAACGCCCCCGGTACGACTCAGTACTAGAAGCAATCGATCCACAATCGATGAAAGTGATTTCCAGAGTTCGCACTTTGGCATTTCCGGAGTGGCCGATCGGCAATGGCTACTACGCAGACTTTGACGATAGCTCCGGCGGGGAGCCACTCATGACCATCATTCACGTGCACCTTAAACGATAGGAAGACCTCGCACATGAAGAGATTTATCGTAGCACTTATTCTAGTCATGTTTGCTTTGCCCGTTTCCATGCAGGCACAGCGCTCCGTAGGTACTAACGCAGGGGACGAGGACGGCGGTGGCGGGGACGGAGGACCACTTTGTTTCTTCTGTTCCAACTCTGACATCGGATCCTATGAACGACACTGCGATGTTAGAATCGCCGTGAGCGACAAGAGGCAAGGCGAGTATCACGATTGCAGTGAGGGTTATATGTACGGACACTGCAGCCAGCATCCCATTTACAACCAAACTTCCTCCACGCTCCTTTTCAACGCAACAACTGACGAAACGCTAGTCAAAGTGCTGCTGGAGAACACGAACGCGCGCCTCGACATGCGAAGACTCGCAGTGCAGCTTCTAGATGCCAATGGCGACATCGTCTTCCATCGACGCATCTCGAAGGCACAAGCCGAGCGGCTGGACAGCGCGATAGGTGCCGGAGCAACTGAGAATGCTGCTCTCGGTAGTTCAGCGCTCAAGCATTAGCAAACAGGCACATCCTCGATCTGCGGGCTCCCCGCCGGAGTCTCACGATGAGTCCTGTGGCGCGAGGGCTCTGTGTAAACGTGCCGAGCGAAACGAGAGGTGAGCAGGCGCTGAGCTCAGTTGAATTTCATGCGAGAACCTGAAAGTAAGCGTACGACATTCCGTTTTGGCCCGATCCGAAGCTTCATGATTCGAGCCCTTGCCCCAGCGAGACAGGGCGTGGGTCACCGACGTCTTCGTCGGCCACTCAATTCGCCACAGTCCGGCCGTGACACGGGGTTAGGGCTGATACGGTCCTTGAAGTTTTTTACCTCGCTGAGCTTCGCGGCGGTATTGATAGTCGTGTGGTCAGACTCAGCGGGTTCGTCGCAGCCACTGGGACGCTGTGATCGCGCACCAGCGAAACCACGGGCTGTGGGAGACAGCGTCATTATCCTCGACGGCTCGCCACCGCCGTGTGTGTTGTCATTCGTTCGATCAGGGCCAGAATTGCATACCGACGGGGAACGTGTCTTTACGATCGGTCGCCGAGTGCCCCGGTGGCCACCTCAAAATCCCCCAGCTGTGGCCGGGTCAAACTCCCCCACCTGACCTGCGCGGGACACGGTGAGGTTACGGTGGAGCACGGATGGACGTCTGCTTCCGCGAGTTCGACGCGTGCCCAAATAGTATCCAGCAGGAATCGACATCGTGAGAAAATCTGTGCGCGCCAGCGAACCGTCGCCCGGTGAGATCGAGGCCGTTCACTTGCTTGGACCGGAGCTGCTCTGGGTGGTGGTGCGGACGACCAATGTTCGCCGGTGGCGAGCAGCGCAGGCATCACCTCGCGACTCTACCCTGCGAAACGTGATGTTTGATATTTACTCCGAGGTGCTGGACGTTCGTTCCGGTCGGCTGCTCGCCGCGGAAGGCCCCATCCCAATCGGCGTTGCCTCGCGCGTGCTGCCATCAACTTGGAGCAATAGACACGCTGAGGGATTCGTAATATCCGAGGGCGTCGATGGTGAGACGGTCGCGGCGGCGATGCTCGCGAGACTCCGTGCGCGTTGATCTGAAGCGACGTGTCGCGGCGCTGACACTGGTCACATCCTTCACCGTCGCACCTCCACAACGCACGGAGCGGATTTCGGTGGTCGACGCTGTGCCGCTGCGCCTCGCAGATGGAGCGCGCATGAACGACGCCAGCTTTTGTGCCGACGACGCCGTCGCTGTTGCCAGCACCCGCCCCAATCGCGTGTCCGTATTCGACACTACCGGTCGCGCGTTGTGGTCGGTCGATGTGCGTGGTGATCCCTTCTCGGTGACATGCGTCAACAACACCGTCGCCATCATCGAGAACGATGACGAGTGGGAGCTGGTAGTGTACTCGCGTGGGCGCAGTGTGGAATCATCCCGGACGCCGCTCGACCTCCCTCGCGCTTCAACGGCGCGTATTCTTGGCGCGCGACGTGACGCGTGGCTTGTTGAAGTGGAAGCGAGACATACGGCGGGTGGTCCTCCCATTGCGCTGGTGTTTCCCGAGCGCGCGGTTCGATTGTACCGACCAGGCGTTTCAGGGTTTATGCAGTGGTTTATGAAGCGGGATTCGACGCTCCGGAGTGTACCGACCACAAACAACGCCCCGTCGCGATACGCCATCCGGTCGCCGTTCGAGGCAGTGCCGTACCTCGCGCTGCTGTCGAAAGGCACGTTCGCCTTCTCGCGCGGAGTCGGGCTCGAGGTGCACGAGCTCGACACCGCCGGGAATACGCTGCGTACGACCAAGCTCCTGACCGGTCCGTCGAAGCTGACCCGTGAACGAGCGGAGTCGCTCGCGCTGGCGTGGCCGTTGCGTGGATCTCCTATTGCCCCCGAAAGTCTATTTCGTCGAATCGTGGCCAGCGACACACAGTATGTCGGCATCGCTCTCGGCCGGTTTGTGTGCAGCGAGCAGTCGGCGTGTCTCGTGCACCGTCGGGATCTCGATGACAACCCGATAACCGCGACTGGCGTGCGCTCCTACGACGCCGTTCCGCATGACGACCGCCCCTCCGCGCGATTCTCCGTCGACAGTGGCATCTCGCTTGTGGGGTGGCGCCGAAACTTCTTGGTTGTGAAACGACGACAAGGCGGCAGCGATGCAAGCGTCTCTGAGTCGGTGATGCTGCTTCGTTTTGCGCCAGAGTGGAAGTAAAGCGGCGGCGCGAAGCGCGAGCCCTAACGTTCGAGAGGCCGAGCACCGCTGCGACTCTTGCGATCGGCATCTCTAGATCAAACCGCGTCTGCAGCGACGTGTCGAAACGTGTAGGGTGGGTGGTGCGTATGTGGTGCAGAGCACCCTCTCCCCAAACTCCCGCCTTGTGCCTGCCCGCCAACTACTGTGTGTCGTCTTCGTGCTCGCGCTCGCTTGCGTTGGCAGCCTGCGCCCCCTCACAGCACAACAAGTTGACGTAATTCGCGGACGCGTCACGGGCCCGGACAACCTGCCGCTGCCCGACGTGTCGGTCGTTGTGACGTCCATCTCCGGCAACGTGAACCGTACCGCGCGTAGCGATCGACAGGGACGGTTCACTGTCACATTCCCCGGCGGTGATGGTGACTACATCGTTTCTCTGACGTTGCTTGGCTACGGCGCAAAACGTTTTGAGATCAAACGCGCCGCCGATGAAGACATTCTGATCGCCGACGCCAAGCTCACCAAGGTCGGCACCATTCTTGACGCGATGAAAGTGACCGCAGCGCGTGAAAAGGTCTCCCGCAATGAGGTCACCGCAGACGTTGGTGGAACTGAGCAGCGCATCCAGAACACCGGTGCTCTCCCGCCCGATCAAATGGGCGATCTCGCGGCGATGGCGGCCACGTTGCCAGGTGTGCAATTAGTGCCGGGACAAGATGGCGGCGCGAACGGCTTCTCCGTGCTGGGGCTTGGCGCCGATCAGAACAACACGACGCTCAACGGCATGCAGTTCGGCGGTGCCGGTCTCCCGCGCGACGCCAGTGTCCTCAGTTCGTTGATTACCTCACCGTATGATGTGTCACGCGGCGGATTCAGTGGCGGACAGTTCAGCCTCCGCACGCGGCCGGGGTCAAACTTCCGTGCGCGGTTACTGAGTAACACCGTCGACGCGCCGCAGATGCAATGGGCCGACCGTGCGGCGCGTTCGCTGGGCCAGGAGTACTCGAATCTTTCGCTCGGAGGGTCTGTCTCCGGCCCCATCGTGTACGACCACACGTTTTACAACGTGTCCTTCCAACTCGGCCGACGTAGCAACGACCTGCAAACGCTGCTGAATACCGACGCCGCGGGCTTGCAAGCGTCCGGGGTTGCCGCCGACTCGGTGGCACGACTGGTCTCGCTGCTCAACAGCGCGCAAGTACCGACGACGCTGTCTGGGTTGCCCAGCAGTCGCATCGGCGACCAAGGGTCGGTGTTTGGCTCAATCGACGCAACGCCGCCATCATCAACGAGTGGGCAGTCGTTCAATCTGACGTTCAATGGCAGCTGGAACCGTGCAGATCCGGCGACCGCGCTCAACACGTCACTCCCCACTGCGGGCGGCGAGCGCACAGGATGGAATGGCGGCATTCAGGGGCGACACAGTGCCTACCTCACGGTCCGCGGCATCGGCATTCTCACCGAAACCTCGGCGGGTCTCAATGCGTCGTCGAATGACGGCGTTCCGGATCTCGCACTGCCGGGCGGGCGCGTTCGTGTGAACTCAGTGTTCGGCGACGGCACCGTGGGTGTACAGACCCTGTCCTTCGGTGGCAATCAATTTCTTGGCACATCGCAGTCCAGTACGAGTGCGAGTGCGATGAATCAACTCTCGTGGTTCAGCGCCAACAACAAGCATCGATTGAAGCTCACGTCAGAGTTGCGAAACGACGGCAATACTCAGGACCAAACAATCAACCGACTCGGCACTTTTTCCTACAACTCGCTCGCCGATCTGCAGGCTGGCATCCCGCTGTCCTACACCCGTGCGCTCACGCCTCGTCGTCGCGAGTCCGGCATTGTGATCGGATCCCTGGCCTTGGGCGACTCCTACCGGCGCACCACCAACTTGCAGATTCAGTATGGCGTCCGTGTCGACGCCAACGTGTTTACGCAGTCGCCAACGGACAATCCGGAGTTGCAACGACTGCTCACTGTGCGGAACGCAGTGGTTCCCAACGGTGTGTTCATCAGCCCGCGCCTGGGCTTCTCGTGGTCCTATGGCACCGCCGCCCAGATCGGGGCTTTCGCTGGCGCATTCCGCGGCCCGCGCGCTGTGGTGCGAGGCGGCATCGGGGTGTTTCAGAATACTCCGCAAGCAACGCTCATCGGCTCGGCGATCGACAACACGGGATTGCGCGCGGCCATTCAACAACTCGCTTGTGCGGGACCTGCTACGCCCGTTCCCAGCTGGAACAGCTACGCCAATGCCAGTTTGATTCCCGACCGTTGTGCCGACGGCAGCACCGGCACGCTCTTCGCGAATGCGGCTCCGAACGTGACACTGTTCGCTGACGACTACCGTGCCCCGCGGTCGATTCGATCCAATCTGCAATGGGGCGGCGCCATGTTGGGCAATCGGCTGTTCACGACCGTCGACGGCACATACTCCTACAACGTCAATCAGAATAGCATCGTCGATCGCAACTTCGCGGCGGTGCAGCGGTTTACGCTTGCCAACGAAGGCAATCGGCCGGTCTACGTGCTGCCGACCAGCATCTTCCCGGCCACGGGCGCGATCGCCAGTGGGGACGCGCGGGTCGTTTCGCAGTTTGCGCGCGTGACCGAACAGCGCAGCGATCTCAACTCACAGAGTCGTCAGATCAGCCTGCGCGTTTCGCCGTCGAACTTTACCTCAGGCTTCAGTTGGAGCGGCAGTTACACCTATGCCAACGTGCGCGAACAATTCCGCGGCTTCTTGAGCACGGCCGGCGATCCGCGCGACATTGCGTGGAGTCGCTCCAGCTTTGATTCGAGGCATCAATTGACGTACACCCTTGGCTACAACGCCTTCGATCTCATTCGCATCAGCTGGTTTGGGACCGTGCGCTCGGGCACGCCGTATACGCCGAGTATTGGCGGTGATGTGAACGGCGACGGGTTTGGCAACGACCGTGCGTTCATCTTCGCTCCGTCGGGCACCGCGGCCACCGTGGATCCTGCCCTCGCCGCAGGCATGCGCACGCTCTTGGCCAATGGAGAACGTGGTGCACGAGAATGTCTGGAACGCCAACAGGGGTCTGTCGCGCTGCGAAACAGTTGCCAAGGCCCCTGGACACAAACGGCGAACCTGAGCCTCTCGCTCAACCCGCTCAAGGTCCGTATGCCGCAGCGCGCCACGCTCTCGTTCAATGTGTCCAACCCGCTTGGCGCGGCGGACTTGCTGTTGCACGGCGAAAAGCGCCTGCGCGGGTGGGGGCAGACGGTTTTTGCCGATCCGACCCTGCTGTATGTGCGCGGCTACGATGCACTCGCCGGTCGCTACAAATACGAAGTCAACCAACGGTTCGGCAATACGAACCCGGCATTCAACACGTTCCGCCTGCCGGTCACTCTCACGATGATGCTGCGATACGACATCGCCCCCACGCGCGAACGACAGGTGCTGACGCAGGCGTTGGACCGTGGACGCCGCACCTCGGGTACCAAGGCGGCAGAAGCGTTAATCAAAGCGCAATTCAGCAGCGCCGGCATCCCCAACCCACTCGCTACGATGCTCCGGGATCAAGACACACTCAAGCTGACGGCGTCACAGGCCGATTCGCTGGCGTCGATGAACCGTCGATTCATTGTGCGCATCGATTCCATCTGGGCTCCTGTCGCTAAGGAGCTGGCGGCACTGCCCGATCGCTTCAGTCACGATCTCGCGTATGATCGGTACAAGGCCGCGCGTGAGGCATCCATCGATCTTCTGATCACCGTCGCACCAACGGTCAAGCAGCTCCTGACCAAAGAGCAGCTGCGTAAACTGCCAGCGTTTGTGGCAAGCGCGTTGGACAAGCGCTATCTGTCGAACATTCGATCCGGGACCGCCGGCGGTGGTGGTGGCATGCAGATCCCCGGCGGCGGGATAACCGCCGGCGGGCTGGGCGGCGGACAAACCATGATCATGCGACAGTAGCGCTCGCACTGATCGCTGCAGCGAACCTCGCGCGATTCGCACCTCCATTCTTGCTTTTTACCCTTTGCCTCACACGAACACTCCCGTGAATACATACAGACGTGTAACGCAAGTTCTGCTACTCGCTTCCGCGTTGTCCCCATGGGCTGGCGGCGCGCAAGCACGCCCGCCCATTCGACAGCTTGGACCCGTCCACGCCACCAGCATCGACACGCTTGGGCTCGCGACGAACATTCGAGCGCTACCCGGTGGGCGGCTACTTATCAATGACGTTTCCAGTCGCCGCGTCTTACTCGTCGACAGTACGTTTGCGTCGATCAGCATTGTCGCCGACTCGACCAGCACGACCGCCAACGCCTACGGTCCGCGAAGCGGCAGTCTGATCGCGTTCCGCGGAGACTCCACACTCTTTGTTGACGCGGCCTCGTTGTCGATGTTGGTGATCGATCCGCAAGGGAAGATCGGCCGGGTGATGTCGGTGCCGCGATCGCAGGACGCGATGATGCTGGCCGCTGCTGGCGTGGGCGTCGGCGCGTTCTATAGCAACAACCATTTGGTGTACCGCGGATTACCGGCCTTCCAGATGCGCATGAATGCGTCAGGCACACCGGGCATGCCGGCGGTCGCCGATACGATGCCGATTGTGCGCGTGAATCTCACATCGCGCGTGCTCGACACGGTTGGCTTTGTAAAGATTCCCAAGACCAACATCAGCATGAGTAATACCGATGGGAAATTCAACGTCGGCATCGAGGTGAATCCACTGCCCGTGATCGACGAATGGTCGGTCACGTCGGCGGGACACATCGCGATGATCCGCGGAAAAGATTATCACGTGGATTGGATGCTTGCCGACGGGACGCGGAAGTCGTCTGGCAAGATGCCGTTTGACTGGAAGCGCATGAGCGATGACGAGAAGGTCGCCTTGATCGACTCCGTCAAAGCCTTGCGCGATCGCATGGAAGCCGCCAACCCAGGACAGAACAGCCAACTGGCGCAGGCGTACGGCGCCGTGATGGGTGGTGGCAGCCCGCCGCCCGATATGATGATGCTCCTTGGAGGTGGTGGAGGTGGCGCCCCACGTGGAATGCCCCAGGTCTCGGCCGTGGTGACCTACGTATCACCCACCGAATTGGCGGACTATCAGCCGCCGTTCTTTGCGACAGCGGCCAGAGCTGACGCGGATGGCAACGTGTGGATTCGCACCATCAACACGAAGCCCACCGCCGGTGGACCCGTGTATGACGTCATCAACGCAGACGGTGACGTGATTGATCGTGTACAGATCCCCGTGGAACGCACGATTGCCGGGTTCGGCGCTGGTGGTGTGGTGTTCCTGTCGCACACAGAAGGCACGGTGACTCGGCTCGAACGGGCGCGCGTTCGATAAGTGCCCTTTGTTCTCTCTACTGCAATCCGCGCAGGCCGAACACTGTCGACTTGATGACCGTCTCGATGATCGAGTTGTGGAGCGCCACCGACGCTGATCTGTGGCACGCGGCGCTCGCACGGTATGCGCGCGTCGTGTCCGGACAGGGTGTTGTGCGGCTACCGGCCCTCGACGCATGGTATCACAGCGAGCTGCCCTCCGCGATTTCTGCGCGTGCCACACCTTTCATCACCCTCGATGAACTGGTGCAGCTCACCGAATGGAAAATGGCACGCGGCGTGTGGCGTGCGCCAAACCTGATTCTTGTGCGCAGTAATGCGCCGGACAAGGTGATTGCGGTGAGCCGCACCGCATTCGCACTCGCGCCGCGCAGCACCGAGCCAGTTGCGACGATCGCGACATTATCCGGCGTAGGTCCGGCGACGGCATCGGCCGCAGTCGCGGCATTTGCCCCCGCGCACTATCCGTTCTTCGACGAGCTCGTTGCGGCGCAGATTCCCACGCTGGGTCCGGTGGCGTGGACGCTCAGCTACTACGCCCGATACGCAGCAGCGATCCGCTCGCGGTCACTCGCACTCGGCGCGCCGTGGGACCCGGCCATGGTGGCGCGAGCGCTCTGGGCACATGTTGGGGGCAAGAAACGCGTGACCAACTACTAGTGATCGACGTGATGAAGCATCAGAGTACACGGGGATCACGGAGGCGTGCTGTTCGACCGCTGGTGCTGTGCCAAACGCCAGCATGCCGGTGCAAAAAGTCGCCGAAGACATCTTAATGTCCCCGGCGACTTTTGCACCCTCGGCGTAGCGAGAACGCGTTTAGCGTCCAGGCAGCGGCGGCAAGTCGGGGCCGAGTCGGCGGGCGTTGGACGCAAGCCACGCGCGCTGTTCAGGGGTCAGTACCGCATCCAATGCAGTACGCAGCGCGGCAAATGCCGGAGCGAGACGCGCGCGAATCGGGCGACTGCGCTCGAGAATGGCGATGATATCAGCACGCGATGCGCCGTTGCGTCGCGCCGTCATCGCTTCACGGGTAATGGCGGTCAGCGCGTCGAGATCGGCCTTGTTGGCGGTTCTGAATCGCTCGTTGATTGCGCGGATGGCGGCCCGCTGCTCGGCAGTGAGTTGGAGGCCACCGGTCGCGCGATCCAGGAATGCCGCTGCCGATGGACCTTGCTCAGCCGTCTCAAGGACGGCCTCGAAGGTCGGCTCGACGACGGTTTCGGTGGTTGCACCGCCGCAGGCGGCAAGAAGGAATGCCGTGGCGAGAACAGGCAGAGCTCGACGGAACATGGGAGGAGGGATTCAGGTGGAAGGCACGTGGCGGGACCGACGTGCGGCCCCGCGATAGAGATGTACGAAGTATACGTTTCCGACGGACGAGCGTTAAGAGCGCCAACGTGGCGAGCTCTTCCTTAAGAAAATCGCGTCCGTTCAGCGAGACGACGGCTGCTGCACCCGCTTCGCGGTCACATCCCACGCCCGCGCACTCCCCACGTGCATCGCTTCCACGCGACCCTTCTTGTCGCGTGTAAACCAGACAGCATCTCCGCCATCCTCAAACGCGTCGCGGAACGTCGGTTTTAACCTGCCCTCTGCTCCAGGACGCTTGAACAGGCGGAGTGAATCGTTGACCACCGAGACGCTGTACCACGCGTCGATTTCCTCGTTGTAGTACCGACCCGCGAACTGCGCGAAATCCGCCGCCGAGGGCACCCAGCGCGCGAGGGCTTCGCGCACAGAGACTACGGTGTCGCCATCGGCGGTAGGTTGCCCGATAGTCATTCGCCCGCGCTGGTCTGGTGTGAAACGCAGCTGCCCAGCGCCTACCTGAAATGCCCCGCCTTGCAGCGGAAGCAGCGTTGCTGCTCCTCGGCGAAGTTTGCCCTGCGACACCGAGAGTTCGCTCACGATGTTCGTTCGCGTGTCTCGATACAGGCCGACGTACTTTTGAAGCTCGGCCTCCGGCACCTCGATGGTGATGGGTCCCGATTGGGTGAGCAATGACGGCACCATCGCGTCGACAATCGCGTGGGCGTACGCCGTCGCAGGCGCGCCGGCGGCGTTGCACATCACCGCGATGGAAAGGTCTTCCTGCTCGGGATAGCGCGCCAGATAGGTGCTGTAGCCCGCGGTCGAGCCCGAGTGCGCGATCTGCTTCGTGCCGCGATACTGCGACACGGTAAGGCCCATGGCGTACTGAATCTCACGCCCGCTCGTCAGCCGCATTTGGCGTGTCATCGAATCCGTGACGGCCGCACCGAGCGTGCGCGCGGTGAGCGCGCTGTTCCACGTCAACCAGTCGCCCACGGTGGTGAACAACCCACCGGCACCGATGATGTTGTCGAACGGCATGTCCAGATGCCAGGTATCTCCCCCGCGGCGATACGCTTGCGCAAGTCCCGGTACAATCGTGGTGTAGTCGTCGCGCCACCGCGTATTGCTCATGCCAAGTGGCACAAAAATACGCTCGGCGGTGAACTGGGCGAACGGCTTTCCACTCACGCGCTCGACGAGCGTGCGCAGCAGTAAGAAGCCGGAGTTGGTGTACGAGTAGTAGTCGCCGACCGGATAGTTCAGCGCTTTCTGTTTCGTGATAAGATCGTATACCACGTCCTGCGTGTGCATCCGTGTACCGCGCGGCCAGCCCTGAAGCTCGACCAGGTTGCTCCACTCGCGAAGGCCACTGGTGTGCGTCAGCAGGTTACGAACAGTGATCGGCCGACTGAATTTCGGGAGCTCTGGCAGGTATGTGCGTGCGTCGGCATCCAGCAGCACTTTGCCGTCTTGCATCAGGAGCATCACCGCCATGGCCGTGAATTGCTTAGCCACCGATCCCGATTCGAGAATCGACCTTGCGGAGAGCGGTCGCTCGCTGGTCAGGTCGGCCATGCCATAGCCACGCGCGAGCAGCGTATTACCGCCCTTCCCGATTCCCACCACGCAGCCAGGGCCGCGCGTGGAGTTCCACGGCGCGAACACACGATCGGCAAGCGCCGAAACGTCGGTGCCCTGGGGTCGTGCGAGTTGCGCCGACAGCGCCCCGATGGGCACCAGCGCAAGACTCGCTGCCGTGAAGCACGCGGCGGACGCAGCGCGTGACGCGCGCGTGATCAACGGCAGCGAACAACGCGCGTCAGCGTTCATCCGCGTCGCCTCAGTTGCCCGGGCGGCGACGCGCCGGCGCCGGCAATGTCCCCTTGTTGGCGATCGCTTTATTCATGGCCTCGATCGTGGTGGCGGTACGGAACTCAATGATCGCCTTCGCCATAGTCGCGTTTTTCTTCTTGTCGGCGAGTGAGATGCCGTTGATCGTTGCCTTACCTGCCTTGATGCGCTCGTCGAGTCGAATGGCCTTGGGGTCATCGGCGAAAATATTGAGCGAAATCACCGCGTCGTCGTGCAGACCGTCGCTTTTGCCGTCGGGCAAGCCCTTGCTCTTCATGTATTCAGTCACGCCGGCGTAATCGTAGTACTCCTGGATGTGCGCCACCAGTGGCTTGCCACCCCACAGCGTGTTCAATGAATCGGCGACAGCACGCTGACCATTTTGATTGCCACCGCTATCGCCAATCAAGAACATCTGTGTAAAACCGTGCGCTTTGAGACTCGTGACCAGATCGGTCAGGATGGCGCGGAACGTGCCCTCGCGCATGGTCAGCGTACCGGGCGATAACATATGACCCGTTCGTGGCTCGGCCCCGCCTTCTGGTACGAACTTGAGAATCGGCGCACAGAGAGCGTTCCCCATCTTGCGGGCAATGGCTTCGCAATTTTGGTGCAGCACATAGTTGTGCTTACCAAGGGCGATCCACGGGCCGTTGGGCTCAATACCGCCGGTGGTCAGGATCACTGTTGTTTTGCCGGCCTTCATCGCGTCGCGAACGTCCATCCACGTCATTTCTTCAAGCCAGACTGTGTTCGCCGCAGGAATGGGATTGGGGGCGTCCGGACAGTTATACGGATTCGCCGAACACTGCCCGCCGCCCATGCTTGGCGGCCCTGCAGGCGCACCTTGGGCGTGGATCGGCGCGGTGAGTGCGGCGGCAATAGCGAGGCCGCTCAGCGCACGCGTGGTCGATAAACGGAGCGGAAGACGGTGCTTCATCGGCGGTTCTCCAAAATGGGTATCCGGTGGGAATCGTATGCCAAGACGTTGCGCTTCGGTCGTGCAACGCGCCAGTATCGCGGCGCGTACTTTACGCAGGCGGCGCCGCGGCCTTTGCGCTCGACCGCGTTTCGTACGACTCTACAGTTACGCTTGTTTGCTCGCCAGCGCTGGACCGTTACCGGCTCGCGTTCGCGCCGAAGACCACACTCCTGCCTATTTCCCCGCCATGGCTTTTTTCGCACGATCGTCTGGTTTCTGTGTCACGCTGTGCGCGATGGCGGCGACGCTTGGAGCCCAGCAGCCACCGCCGCCAAAGCCAGCGGCGCCTGTCGTAGCCCCCGCCACATCGGCGCTGTCGCTCGCCGAGCTCAAGGCGTTTGCCGAGACCCAGTTGGCGATCGCGGTCGTCCTCGACTCCAGCGGGAAGCAGCTGGCGCAGGTGAAGAACAAGACGCCGCAGGCGCAGGTCGAAATGCAGAAGAATCGCCAACTGTTGGTCGCGGCCGCGTTGTCCAGGCGGGGGCTCACCAAGGCGGAGTTTGAACGTCGCCGGTTTATTGTCAGCACCGACAATCGGGCACGCTTTCAGCTCGACTCGATCATTGCCGGGCTCACCGGTCAGCCGCTTCCGGGTCGCGTGGTGGCCAGCGCGTCACCAGAGGCGGGACCACCGATGAGCCTTACGATGATGGCGGTTGGGTACATTGGCGCGCGGTACCTGGACACTCCTGGCAACTCTGGCTTGATCGCCATGGGCGTGACCGAAGCCAAGGTCGCGGCGCAGCATGCCGGCTTCATGGCTCGCACACCACAGAACCTGAAGGCGCTGCAGATGCATGCGGGTCATGTCCTTCATGCGATCGATCCAACAACCATGCCTGCGGCGACGGCACCGGGGAAAGGGTACGGGGTGAAGCGTGCCATGGACGGCGTCATCGCCTATGCCGAGTTTGCCGCAGGGAGCGCGGGGGCGTCCGCGAATGTGAAGACGCACTCGGCTCACGTCATTGGGGCGGCGCGCAGCACACTCACACGCGCCGACGTGGTCATGGCCATGGCGCGCCGAATCCAATCGGCGTCGTCAGCCGACGCGGCGTCCAAGTTGGTGGGAGAATTGCAATCGCTGTGCGACCAGCTCGTTGCCGGCTCGGACGTCAATCATGACGGCAAGATTGTCTGGGGCGAAGGTGAAGGCGGACTGCAGCAGGCACAGGATCATCTCAACCTGCTCATCGCTGGGGAGAAAAAGCCGGCGTAGGTCACCGAGCGACAGTCAGGGAAAATCAATGGGGTGAGGTCGCGCATTGGCGACCTCACCCCATTTGACATCCAGCCGTACATGCTCGCTATCGCTCTAGCAGCTCACACACCGATGGCTGTTCTTCGCACCCAGCTTCTCGAGCAGCTGAATGGTTTCCGGCAGGGGGCGCAAGCGCTGTACCGGCCCGTTGGCCATATCCACCGTAGTCCGGCCATTCCGTGCCACCGCTTTCACATCAGCGCCTTTGCTGATGAGATACAGGATCATCTCGTTGTCGCCACGCGCCGCCGCATGATGCAACGGTGTGTATCCGCCCAGATCACGCTTGTTGACGTCGTGATGCAACTCTTCCACGAGATACTTGAGCGTGGGCATCCAGCCGTCTGTTGCATGCCGATGTGAGTTTCCGGCGAAGCCGTTGCCGTAACCCACACCGGCCGCTGCGTGAATCGGATAGGTCCCGATGCCAGGAGGGAATGCCTTTGAGGCCGCGTCCGTCTCGGCATCAAGCGCGCCACCTGCCGGGCCGCCAGGACCATCAGGCCCGCCCGCGCCGCCACCGCGACCTGCAGCCAACGCCGCGGCACCCGGACCAGCTGCAGCGCCACCACGGCCATTACGACCTGCTGTCGGCACTTTGAACGACGGCATCGTGTCATCGGCACCCGCGGCTTTCAGCATGCGCATGGCTTCGAGATCGACCGCGTACGTGGCGCGCCAGAACGGAGACGTGCCGTCGAGCGCTTCAAGCCCGCAGTTGGCGTTACCGCAGTTACTAAAGGCGAAGAACCACAGGTTCTTTTTCAGCCGAGCGTTGATGTCGGCGCCCCCCTTCAACATGGCTTGCATCAGTTCGAGATGCGTGACCTGCTGTGTCTGCACCGACTGCTGCTGCGGATATCTCGACCGCGGCGCCCAGAAGGTGTTCAGCGCAGAATACAGCGGTGTGAGGCCGGCGGTACTGGCCAGCTTCACATTGGCGCCGCGCTTGACGAGTTGCATCGCGAGATCGAAGTGACCATTGATCGTCGCCATCAGCAGCGGCGACGTGCTGTCAGTGGCCGAGACTTCGTTGATGTCTGCGCCACCGTCGATCAGCGCAATCGTTGCTGCGGTGTTGCCTTGTCGTGCTGAATGCAACAGCGCCGTGAGGCCACCAAGACTTCCAACTGTGCCTTCGTAGCCGGCGATGTTGCCCTCGAGGAGTTCGCCCGTTTCGGCACCGATTGGTTTGGGCACCGCTGGCGCATCGAACACCTGGCGTCCCGCAAGAATCGCCGCCTGAATCTGCGACGGTGTCAGCGAATTCGTTGGCGGCGCTGTCGTGCCGATCTTGAACTCCGCCGGCGTCGCAGGCACGGGGGTCCCGAGAAACGCGGCGCGCTGCGCGGCTTGGTCGGCGGCCGCTTTACCCATCGACGTCTTGAGCGAGTCCCGCATCTTTTCCGGCAACGCGGCAAAAAGCGCTTCGTTCCGCTTCTTGGCCGCATTCTGTTGACGCGTGAGCTCTTCGCTCAAGTTCAGAGGACGTGTACGCACCGCCGCATCAGCACCAGCTTTCAGCAACGCGTTGACCGCATCCGCGCGATTAGCGCTTGCGGCGAACATCAGCGGTGTTTGTCCCCACGAGGTTTCCCGTCCGTTCACGTCACCATTGGCCGCGACCAACGCCTGAATCGCCTCAGCGCTGCCAGCGCCGGCCGCCAGGTGCATGGCGGTGGCTCCGGTTGCTGTGTGGATGCGGGCATCGGCTCCGGCAGCAAGGAGCGCCTTCACCACGGCGCCCGACGCCGACCGACTGGCCACGTGCAGCGCCGTGTAGCCACCGACACGCGTCTTCATATCGACGCGCGCACCCGCCTTGATCAGCGACGCAGCGAGTGCCGCATCACCACGCTCGGCCGCCCAATGCAGCGCCGTCATACCGTCACCCTGCGCTACGTTCACGTCAGCGCCCTGTGCCATGAGCGACTTGACTGCGGACATGTCCCCGCGCGATGCTGCCGCAACGAGTGCAGCGCCGGCGTTGGCGCGCGCCGAGGACACGCGCGCCGTGGTGGTTAGCGCGCGATCGGTACCGCGCGCTGGAGTATTCTGCGCATTGCCTTGCGCCTGCGCTGCCGTCGCCAGCACGCTGAACGAACCGGCGACGAGACTCGCGGCAAAACGTGAACGGCGTGAATGCATGATGTCGACCTCTAGGCGCGAAGCGAGAAGGGTCCCACGCTGTCACCAAACACCGGCGCCTGGATGCCGAAGCCGTGCAGGAGCGACAACATCACATCGGCCATCGGCGTACCGTCCGGCGCCTTGAGGTGCACATTGCCAGGCAGCATCCCGTTCCCGCCACCGAGCAACAACAGTGGGCAGCGACGATGGTTGTGAATATTGGCATCAGCCATCGGCGAGCCATACATGATGAGCGTGTTGTCCAGCAGGTTGCTGTCGCCGTCGGGCGTCTCTTTCAAACGCTGCATGAGGTACGGCAAGAAGCTCACGTGATACTGATTGATCTGGTTGAATTCCAGAATGGCCGACTCACGTCCGCCATGGTGCGACGCCGGATGGAAGCCCTTGTTCGAGCCGCTCTCGGGGAACGTGCGGCTGGACGCATCGCGACCCGTCTTGAATGAGAACACGCGCGTCATGTCGGCCTGGAATGCCAACACCTGAATATCAAACATGAGCTTGATGTGCTCGGCGAACGAATCCGGTACACCCGACGGCGCTTCAGGCAGCGCACGCTCCTCGCCGCTGCTGTTCCTGGCCTCGATCTGCTGAATACGACGTTCGAGTTCGCGCACGTTTTCCAGATACTGGTCGACGCGACGCTTATCGCTCGCCCCCAGGTCGCGCTTGAGCGAGGACATCTCGCCGACAACCCAGTCAAGGATACTGCCGTTGTCTTTGCGACGCGCGGAACGGTCGGCATTGCTGCTGCCTGCACCGAACAGGAGATCGAAGGCCGCGCGCGGGTTCCGAATCATGGGTAACGGCTCGTTCGGCGCCGCCCAGCTGATCGTGTCGGTGTACGCGCACGCGTAGTTGTATGTGCAGCCGCCGGCCTGATCGAGGTTTTCAATGCACAATTGCATCGAGGGAATCGGCGTTTGCTGACCGATCTTCCGCGCCACGATCTGATCGAACGATGTCCCGACAAACAGATCGGAACCCTGCGTCTGCTTTGGATGTGATTGCGTCAGGAATACCGCGCTGGACCGGAAATGGTCACCGCCAATCTCCGGCGCCTCGAACGCCTCGGCCATGCGCGAGTCGGTGTTGCTGATGATGTTCAGATACTTGCGCCACGGATCGAGCGATACCAGCGCGCTCTCAGGCTTGAGCAGGAAGTCACGACCAACGCCTTCCGGGGCCCACAGGTACTTCGACGCACCCCACGCGTTCGAACCCGCGGCGCCGTGCACCGATTCGATGGCAATGAGTCGCGTGTGCCCTGAGGCCTTCGCCCCGCCGGCCTTCGCCAAGAACTTACCGGCCGGCTCCATGGCATCGAGATACGGCAGGGCGATGGTCGCGCTCAGACCCTGCAGGAAGGTGCGACGGGGAAGTGTTTTCTGGCTCAAGAACAGCATAGGGATGCTCCGCGGTAGGTCAGGTCAGTCGATCAGGTCAGTGCTGTGATGCGTCGGCCGAGACGGTCTCGACACGCCTGCTACGAAATGCTTTGCTGTTCACTACGCCCATCACAAATGCGGAGAAGCGATAGTTCTTGCTTTGCGCATCACGAACCACGGCACGCACGGTCGGCATGTCATAGTCTTCAACACGACGGCCCAGCGCATACGCCATCAAGTTCTCCGTGAACGACCGCATGAGCGGCACCGGTCGCGCCAGGAGCGCCTTGGTGAGCTCCGACGGCGTCGAGATCTGCGCACCGTCATACAGCTGCCCCCGTGTATCGAGCAGCGCACCATTCTCGCGGTACCGCAGCTTCCCGGTCACATCGAAGTTGTCGAGCGCCAGGCCGATAGGATCCATGAACAGGTGACAGCTTTTGCACGACGGATTGTCGCGATGTATCTCCATCCGTTCGCGGGTCGTGAGCTGCCGTCCGTCCTTCGCGCCGTTGGTCTGCTCCAGGTCGGGCACGTCGGGCGGCGGCGGCGGCGGCGGCGTGCCGAGCAGCACCTCCATGACCCACTTGCCGCGCAACACCGGCGACGTGCGATTACCCAGCGACGTTTGCACCAACACGCTGCCGTGGCCCAACAATCCACGACGCTGGTTGTCAGCGTAGGCGACCTTGCGGAAGGTACCGCCGGTGACGTTCGGGATGCCGTAATGCTTCGCGAGTCGCTCGTTCACGAACGTGGAGTCGGCAGTGAACATCGAAAGCACACTGCGATCACTCTCGACGATATCCTGGAAGAACAGCTCCGTCTCCCGTTGCATCGACTTCGCGAGCGCGAGATCGTAATCGGGGAACAGGAAGGCGTCGGGGTGCACCAACTCGAGATCAGGGAGCCGGAGCCACTGTGCCGCGAAGCGCGTGGACATCGCCTCGGCGCGCGGGTCAGCAAGCATGCGCTTCACTTCCGCGTTGTACACGGCGGGAGTCGAGAGGCGCTTGTGCGTGGCCAACGTCTGCAACCGTTGGTCGGGAATCGAGCTCCACAGGAAGAACGACAGACGCGACGCCAGTTCGAAGTCGTCGATCTTGATGTCCTGGCCTGCGATGGCCGTCGCTGGTGACTTCTCAAAGCGAAACACAAAGTGCGGACTGGCCAGCATCGCTTGCACACCGAGGCGTAGCCCGTTTTCAAAACCGTCCCGATCTCTGGCCCCTTCGTCGTAAAACTTCATCAAGCTGGCCCTGTCGTTCGCCGTCGCCGGACGACGATAAGCCCGCGACGCCAAGCGCGTCAGAATCTGTGCGGCGCACGCACGCTGCGCCGACTTCGCCGTCGGGGCGCACGTCAGGATGCGCTCACGGCTTGGCGACTGCGACAGACCAGTCACGTTGTACGGTCCGCTGATCATGACGTCGATCAGCGGCGGCGGCTCAGTGGTACCGGCGGCGCCGTTACCACTCGACGCACGCGACCAGTCGAAGGGCTTCAGCAGATCCTCGTATGGGCCCTCTGCCTTCTTGATGAAGGCAATCGACACCTTGCGCTGGCCGGCTTTGATCTTGATCGGCTCGGTGGAGAAAAAGTCGGCACCGAGTGGGAAGTCCGCTGACTCGCCGTTCCGCGAGACGCCCCTGTCGTAGTGCACAAGCGCGACGCGCTCACCGTCAACGGAGATGTCCAGATCTTCGACGGCGCGTCCCACGCCACCACCAACGTTCAACCGAAAGCGATACTCGCCATCGGCGGGAAAATTGTTCGTGACCACCATACCGCCACGCGTGCCGTATGGCGTGCCCTCGACATGATCCCACGGATGCTGTGAATCGAAGGGCGACGTCTTGAATGCTGACTGGCTGGGCACCGCGCGGCGATCGCCGAGCGCTATGCGACTGATCGCGGCGGCGGCGTTCAGGTAGCCATCAAGCAACATTGGCGACAACGACTGTACGTCGGAAATATTGTCGAAGTTGGCGCTCTTCGTATCGAGCGGCAGCCAATCACCGGCGTGCACATCAAGGCCCAACAGATCCTTCACCACGCGCTCATACTCGGCGCGGTTCATGCGCTGAAACGTGCGCGACCCCGGATTGATCGGTGCCGACCCGTCGATGACTTTTTCGAGCGTCTCCACGAGGGCCAATAATGTGTCGCCGGAGGGACGTTTCGAACCCGGCGGCGGCATCATCTGCGCGCGGAGTTTGCGAATCATCTTTTCCGAGACGGCGGCATCACTGAACGCGCTATCGACCGCAAAACCGCGCAGGTTCAGATTGCCGCGTTTCATGGTCGGGTTATGACAGCTCCCGCAGTATTGCTTGACCACAGCGGTCAGCGCTGTCATCTCGACGCCTCGTGATCCAAATCGAGCTGCTCCGGTCGCGCGTGGCGCTGAGGCCAAACGCCCGACGGTGTGCGCCGAGTAGGTCGACGAGCTTCGTGCCGGCGTGAGCCGATACGTCGTTGAGGACGCGGTTGACGAGCGTTGTGATTGCGCGGACATCGACACAGTTGGTGTCGAGATCAGCAACGCCACCGCAATCGATTGTGCACACGTACGTAAAACCTTCATGCTGCCACTCCACGAAGATTGAGGCGCCCGCGGAACGCGGTTGCCGCACGTCGTTCGCACCGATAGGGGGGAGATCGGACGAACGCTCTATTGATAACACGAACTTAGCCTATTAAGGGTACGCGGGAAGACCCAAGAGCGCTGCGGACAGGATGTTAGGAAGCACGGGCCGGTCGGCGGGTCGTGACAGCAAGCAAGCGGGATCGGGCCGTTTTGACTGAGATTCTCCCCTCCACTCGCCGCCTCAAGTCCTCCCCAGCCGTGGTCGGGTGGATCAGCTCGCTTGGTGTGCGAAACACGGGAATCAGAAGCACTCTTCGAACTTGTGGGCGGTCTCTCCAGTTCAATGCTCCACTCTGCAGGAGAGAAAGAAAGCATACTTGTCTTATTTGATAGTTATAGCAATTATTCTTTCAATACGTTCTCGGAGGTTGTTCTGACAAGGTTGACGATTCGCAACCCCGATAAAGTTCCCGCGCGCTGGCTCGAGGTAACGACCAGTCTTGGCCGAAACATCGCGGCGGCGCGAAAGCGACGCAGGCTCCGGCAGGTCGACGTGGCGACCATGGCGGGGATCACCTTGCCCACGTTGCGGGCCGTAGAATCTGGGAATATCGGCACAAGTCTCGGTGCCTACGTAGGCGTGCTGTGGGCTCTGGGATTGGAAGACGCACTCCTGAGCGTAGCACATCTTGAGACCGACGTTGAAGGGCAGAGCCGTGAGCGTGCGTCGCTCAAAAGAGGATTGGCGCAGCCACGAATAAGCCGCGCACGACTCGATGACAACTTCTAGGCTGAACGAGACAGGTGTGCTTGGAAGAGCATGGAGCAGCAGGGCAGGCGACTGCGGCGGTACCGTGAGCGAAATCGATCATCATCAGTGCCACGCGAATACCACTACCGATCGCGCACATATCGACAGACCTGCGCGCCAGTGCTGGCCTTGGTGGACGACTCCAACGTGAACGGAATCGCCTTGCCGTCCGACTGGAGGATCGTCTTGCCGCCGCCAAGAATGATCGGCTCGATCGTCTATCTAAACTAGAAGTTATGACTGGGCTGGCCCCCGCGCTCGGCGTGGGTTAGTTCCTCCCGTATCCCGCGAAGTCACCAGGGCCACCTGCGACGTCGTCTCGTGTCGCACTATTCCGGAGATCAGCCCATG
>Ga0105048_10000960_pt1 | contig 46227 bp, 39 predicted proteins | sample MAT05_FD_78382 | JGI IMG/M metagenome (GOLD analysis project Ga0105048, IMG submission 78382) | Freshwater microbial communities from Lake Fryxell liftoff mats and glacier meltwater in Antarctica - MAT-05 | ecosystem: Environmental > Aquatic > Freshwater > Ice > Liftoff microbial mat | place...
GCGTCGCGTCGTATCGCAACAGGAACGACACTGGCAACCGCAACAGCAACATCGGGTTGCGGGTCTGTTTTCGCCTGCACGGCCGACTGGTAGCCCGCCTGGACCAGCACCCGGAACGGCCGGGACTTCATCATCCCGGCCGGCGTGGTGTGTGGCCGTCCTGACCCTGATCCCGTGCCGCGGACTGGTTTCTGACCCCCCGCGGCCGAAAAGTTTCGGGCCGGGGTCGTCTGGTAGGCTCACGTCGAACGACGACCCTGGTCCACTCTTCCCGCGGCCGACATGGCGAACGAACTGAAGGTCATCTCCGACTGCTACGACCTGGCGGTGTACCTGAGCCGGCGGGTGGAGAAGTTCCCGCGCTCGCACCGGTACACGCTGGGGGCGGACATCGAGCGGCGGGTGCAGGGGCTGCTCGGCGAGCTGGTGCGGGCGCGGTACGCCGGCGCCGGCGACGTGCGGGCCGCAATCCTGACGGACGTGAACGTGGAGCTGGAAGTGCTGCGGTTCCAGGTGCGGCTGGCGAAGGACTTGAGCGCCCTGCCGGTGACGAGCCACGGCGAGGCGGCCCGGCAGTTGGAACAGGTGGGAGCCCAAGTCGGCGGGTGGCTGAAGGCGGCGCGGCCGAAGGCAGGTTCGCCGTGACGCGCGTCGGCGACCTGTGGCCGGCGGTGGTGAGTTGGCCGAACCTCGTCCGGGCCGCGGCGAAGGCCCGGCGCGGGAAGCGTGCCCGCGACGCGGTGCTCCGCTTCGACTTCGACCTGGAACGACAACTCCTGCGGTTGCAGCGCGACCTCATTTCCGGCGAGTACCGCCCCGGTCCGTTCACGACGCACTGGATTCACCACCCGAAGCCGCGGCTCATCTCGGCGGCCCCGTACCGCGACCGGGTGGTTCACCACGCGCTGATGAACGTGCTGGAGCCGATCCTGGACCGGCGCTTCCACCCCGACAGCTATGCCTGCCGCGTCGGCAAGGGAACACACGCCGCCGCCCGCCGGCTGCAGCGGCTGATGCGGCGCTACCGCTACACGCTGCAGTGCGACGTGCGGAAGTTCTTCCCGTCCATCGACCACGCCATCCTGAAGGGTCAGTTCCGCCGGGTGGTGAAGGACCGGCGGCTTTTGGCGCTGATGGACCTGGTGGTGGACTCGTCGAACGAGCAGGAGCCGGTGGCGAGTTGGTTCCCCGGCGACGACCTGTTCACGCCCGCGACGCGGCGGAAGGGTCTGCCCATCGGCAACCTGACGAGCCAGTGGTTCGCCAACTGGTACCTGACGGCGTTCGACCACGGCGTCGGCGGCGCGCGGGCGTTCGGCTACGTCCGCTACTGCGACGACTTCATCCTCCTGGCCGACGAGAAGTCGCGGCTGACGGCGGCCGTGCCGGAGGTGGTCGCGGAGCTGGCGCGGCTGCGGCTGGAGTTGCACGTCGGCCGCGCCCACGTGGCGCCGGTGCGGGCGGGGCGGGTGTTCGTGGGCTTCCGCGTGACGCTGCGGCAGCGGCGGCTGCGGAACGCGAACGTGCGGGCGTTCATCCGGCGCGTCGGGGGGATGCGGCGGGCGTTCCGGGAGCGTCGGGTGAGTTCCGGCGGGGTGCATCAGCGGCTGACGGGCTGGCTCGGTCACGCCGCCGAGGCGGACGCCGCCGGGCTGGTCACCCGGCTCGCGTCGCAGTGGCGTTTCACCCGCGGTCGGTTCCGCGCGTTCCGCCGCTGACCCTACGGTGCTCCCGCGGCGAACCCGTTCGACGTGGCGCTGAAGACGCTGATCGACGCCCCCCTCGCGGAGTGGGCGGCGTTCCTCGCGGCGCGGGCGGGGGTGCCGACCGGGCCGGTTCGCGTCCTCAACACCGACCTGTCCGCTACGCTCCAGGCCGACCGGCTCCTCCGCTACAACGCCGACCTGTACCGGAGGCGTGCGAAGGTCTTCTCTCCGCGAACGGGTGTTGCAGGTGGTTCGATTCCCACGATAGAATTCACGACATCGGGAAGTCGGAGAGGGGTACGCCGTGGCACTCGAAACCGTCCTGCCGGACCTGACCACCCAACAGGTAGCGGACCTGCTCAACGTCTCGCGCCCCCATGTCGTGAAACTCCTCGACGACGGCGTCATCCCATCGCGGAAGGTCGGCACGCACCGCCGCGTCCTACGGGACGACGTACTGGCCTACAAGCGGGACAACGACCGCAAGCGGCAACAGGCGCTCGACGAGCTCACGGCCCTCGGTCAAGAACTCGGCCTGTACGACCAGCCGACGACGTGACGCCGCCCATCGCCGACCGCGACTTCTCCGACGGCCATCTCACCAAGACGTAGCCCCGCAGGTCCGAGCCCTTTGGAAAGAATCTCGCAAAAATCCCCCGCCGGCCGCGAACCACCTGCTGACTTCCCGCGTCCGAGAGGAGTTACCCTGCTGTCGGTTCGTGCCGGCGGCTGGAAAACGTGGGTCGATCGGACGGAGCGGCTTGCGTCTGATTGCCGGACCGGGTAAAGTTACCCGTCCGGCTTTCGGTCGAAACCCGACCCGTCCGCCGGACCCTAACCCGAACCCGTGTCCCCCTAACCGTCCCCGATGACCTCCTAGCTCCATCCGCCCGGCAGCGGCCCACAACCGCTGCCCAAACCGTCCGCCGGAGGCCCGTAATGTCCACGACCCTGAAGACCATGACGAAGACCGTGACGGCCGTCAGCGTGAAGCTGACGACCCCGGCCGATCGCATCGGTCGCGGGCTCGTCGCGTTCGCGGTTCTGCCGGCGGACCACCTGTCGCGGGGGCAATTCCCGTTGCCCCCGTATCCGGCCTCGGACAACACCGAGGGCCGGCAGGTGCCCGCCGAACGAATGCGGGCAGCTGCCGAGCCCTCGGCCGGTCCGGTCGGATGTCTCGTCCCGGTAACCCCGACCCTCGGGCGGCCCGGGTCGCAGAGCACCAGTTCCGCGAGGAACTGGCAGCTGGCGGCCAAACGGCCGGCGCGGGCGGGAGACGCCGCGGTGTCCCGTCGATCCTTCCGGTCCGGCTGCGACTGCCAATCGCCCGGCCAGGGGTTCGACACACGGCCCGCAACGCGGCTCCCGGCCCCGACCCCGAGTGTCGGAAAGTGAGGTGACCCACGGCATACGCGACGTGAACGGACCACTGGAACGACCCACGAGAACCCGTACCCCGGGTTCGACTGCTAGACCCCAGACCGTGCTGCGCGTGTGGTGTAGGTCACGACCGGACAACCACTGATTTCGCTGGTTCCTGAGCGAGAGTTGGCCCGCGGCCCGGCCGCGCGGCGGGCGGGTGCCCACCGGACAGACGGGTGACCATCACCCAGTCGTCCCGGGCACAACCCCCCGTCCGCAACGCCACCTGTGCCGCCGACCCCTCGCACCGAGGGACGCGCCGACGACGCCGCGCCACGCGCGGTTTCGGCCGTCCCCCGACCCGGTTGCCGCCGTCCCCCCACCCCTGATCCGGGGCGGGTCGGCCGGCCGGGTCGCAGGTTCCCGCACACATACTCCCACGGGAAGGATCGGGCGGAAGGTCTGACAATGAGCTGGAACGAGATCACCGTCCTGGTCGAGCAGGCGAAGACGGGCGACCGGGCGGCGTACGGCGAGCTGGTCACCCGGTTCCAGGGGAGCGTCTACGCCATGGCGCTGGCCCGGGTTCGGAACCCCCTGGAGGCGCAGGAGCTGGCGCAGGACGTGTTCGTTCACGCCATGCGGAAGCTGCCGCAGCTGCGGGACCCGCGGTGCTTCGCCGGGTGGCTGCGGCGGATCGTCGCCCGGATGGCGATCAACCGGCTGAGCCGGCGGGGCCTGCTGTTCGGGGCCGAGACGGAGCTGCTGGACGCCGTCCCGGCGCGGATGCGGGCGGCGGAGGACGAGTACGCCGTGGGCGAGGCGGTCGCGCAGCTCAAGGTCGGGCTGGCGCGGCTGAAGCCGCTGGACCGGGCGACGCTGGAGGCGTTCTACATCCGGGGCCGGAGCCTGAAGCAGATCGCCCGGGAGTTCGACGTCCCGACCGGGACGGTCAAGCGGCGGCTACACGTCGCCCGGGCGCGGCTGAAGGAGGTTCTGGAGGTGATCGACCCCACGCTGGCCGAGCAGTTCGCCGAGGAGGGCGAGCTGGCGGCCGTCTGAGGTAACCCGGGAGCCCGGGGACTGCGGTCCCCGGGCTTTTTCGTTTGTGGTACGATGTCTCCATTCCCGGGGTCCGACCGATGCCGCTCCGCGACCACTTCCGCCCGCCGCTCCTAAACACGAAGCCGTGGGAGAGCGTGCACAGTGGCTGGGCGTTTGTCGTCGCCCGCCGGTTGAACGCCGGCGTCCTGCCGAAGCGGTACGAGTCCGTACAGATGACCCACCACGGCTCGGCCGTGGAGATCGACGTGGCGACCTACCACGACGAGCCGGTCGGCACTCCGGAATTCGGCACGAACGGGCACGGCGGCGTCGCGGTCGCCACCTCGACCTACACCGCGCCCGCGGCGGTCGCCGTCGGTCCGGTCACCTTTCTCGATCAGGACATTTTCGAGATCCAAGTTTACAAGCAGGAGGGCGGGCTCAAGCTGGTCGCGGCGATCGAGCTCGTCAGCCCGGCGAACAAGGACCGGCCGTCGAGCCGCCGGACGTTCGCCAACAAGGTTGCCGCCTACTTGCAGAAGGCGGTGTCCGTGGTGGTCGTGGACGTGGTGACGGACCGGGTCGCGAACCTTCACGACGACCTCGTTCAGCGGCTCCAGCTGGCCGACGGGTTCGCCTGGCAGTCGCCGACGGGCCTGTCCGCGGTGTCGTACCGGGTGGTGCGCGAGAACGGGGTCGATCGCCTCGAACAGTGGCCGTTCGTGCTGACGCTCGGCGAGCCGCTCCCGGTCGTGCCGCTGTGGCTGAACCCCGTACTGGCCGTGCCGCTGGAGTTAGAGACGACCTACGAAGAAACCTGCCAGTCGTTGCTCATCGCCTGACGCGGGCGGCACCTGTATCATCGTGTAAGACCGACCCACGGACGGGACCGCATGTTCTCGACGCTGTCGTTCCTCGCCCGCGCGAACGCCGTCAACCGGCTGACGCGGTCCGACCCGGCCGCGGTCGCCCGCCTCGGCGAGATGCGCTTCCGCAAACTCCTCCGCGCCGCCGTCCGGGCGCCGCTCTACCGCGACAAGTTCCGCGGCATCGACCTCGCACGCGCCCCACTCGACGCCCTCCCGACGCTGAACAAACACGAGGCGATGGCCCGGTTCGACGAGTGGGCCACCGACCCGACCGTCACCCTCCGCGCGGCCGAGGCGTTCGTCGGCGACTCCGCGAACGTCGGCAAACTGTTCCTCGGCAGGTACGTGGTGATGCACACGTCCGGCAGCAGCGGGCAGGCGGTCATCCTCGTCCAGCCGCGGGCCGCCGTGGACCTGCTGTTCATGATCCAGATGACGCGCGGCAACGCCAGCGGCGACACCGGCGTGAGGGAGGCCGTGCGGAAGTTCCGCAACCCCGCCCGGCTCGCCATCGTGACGCTCAAGGAAGGCTTCTATCCCACGGGCGCGACGTTTGAGTTCTTCCCCCGCCAGCTGCGGCATTTCATCCACCTCCGCCGGCTGTCGCAGACCGACCCGGACGTGGTCGCCAAGCTGAACGACTACTCGCCGACGGTCCTCACCGCCTACGCCACAGCACTCCTTGAGCTGGCCGACGAGTTCGAGGCGGGCCGGCTCAAACTCCCGGCCCTGAAGCACGTCGTAAATAACAGCGAGTTGCTGACCGATCCGGCGCGGGAGCGCCTGATCGAAGTGTTCGGCGTGCCCGTGTTCAATAATTACGCGACCGCCGAGTGCATGCACCTGACCACGGGTTGCCCCACCGACCCGGGGATGCACGTGAATGCCGATTGGTCGTTCCTGGAGGTCGTGAACCACGACAACCGCCCGGTGCCGCCGGGGCAGCCGGGGGCGAAGGTGCTGCTCACGAACCTGGCGAACCCGGTTCAACCGGTGATCCGGTACGAGGTGCCAGACCGGGTGACGCTCGCGACCGGCGCGTGCCGCTGCGGCAGCCGGCTGCCGCGCGTCGAGCGGGTGGAAGGGCGTGGGCAGGAGAACTTCTGGGCACGCCGCGGCGACGAGTGGGTGCGGGTGGACGCGTTCATCATCAAGGCCGCGCTCAACTATTGCACCGACTCGTTCGACTGGCAGGCCGAGCAGGACGAGCCCGGCGTCATCCGGCTGGCGGTCGCGGTGTTGCCGGGCCGTGAGTTCGACGCGGCCCGGCTGCGGTTCCGCCTCGAGGAACAACTGGCGCTCTACGGCCTCACCGGGCTTGTGCGGATCGAGCCCCGGGCGGTATCACGCATCGCCCCCGACCCGCGCACGGGGAAGGTGCGCCGCTCGCTCTGCCGGACCGGCCCCGCCGAGATCACACGATGACCGCCCCCGCCGCCCTGGTTTACGCCCGCAAGCTGTCCTGGGCCGACACCCTCCGCGGGCACGCCCGCACCGCCCCGGTCATGCTCGCGGTGCCGGCGACGTTCCTGGCCGTGTACCTCGGCGCGCCGTGGTGGGCCGTCGCGCTGCTCCTGGCGGTGCAGTTGCACTTCATGCACGCCTCCCTGATCGGCTTCCACGAGGCGGCGCACTTCAACTTCGCGCCGGCCCGGGGGTACAACGAGGGCTGCGGCCTGCTGCTCGGCACCAGCTCGTTCATGAGCCTGACCCTGTACCGCGCCGTCCACCACACGCACCACGCCTACTTCGGCACCGACCGCGACGAGGAGTTGTGGCCGCACACCCGGCCGGACAACTCGCGTCGCTTCCGCCTTTTGATCGCCGCGTTTGAATTGAGCCTCGGGGGCATCGCCACGCCGCTGTTGTTCCTGCGCTCGTTCCTGCGGGCCGGCGGGCCGGTGCGGGAGCCGCACGTCCGGCGGCGGGTGTGGGTCGAACTGGCGGTGATCGCGGTGGTGTGGACGGGGGTGGTGGCGGCGGTGGCGGCCCTCGACCTGTGGGTGCCGTTCCTGGTGGCCTGGGTCGGGCCGGTGGTGCTGGCCGGGAACGTGACGATGTGGCGGAAGTACATCGAGCACGTCGGCCTGACCGGCGACGGCCCCGCCGGGCTGACGCGGCTCGTGGTCGCGCCGGACACGGCGGGCAAGGCGTTATCGGCGTTGCTGTTCCACGAACCGCTGCACGGCGTGCATCATTTGTACGCCGGCCTGCCGAGCGGCCGGCTACCGGCGTTCGTGGATGACCTGCCGCCGGCCGACGGGGCTGAGCGGCGCGTCTTCCCATCGTACCGGGCGGCGCTGCTCGACTTGTTGAAGGGGATTGGTGACCCGCGCGTCGGGCCGCAGTGGAATGCGCGGGAAAGCCCACCCGTTGCAACGGGTGGACTTCACATCCACGCCTAGCGCTTGCCGCGGCCGATGCCGTAGTAGGTGAACCCGTACTGGGCCATCGTCCGCTCGTCGTACACGTTGCGGCCGTCGAAGACGACGTGCCCCGTCAGCAGCCGGCGGATCAGCTCGAAGTCCGGGTTGCGGAACTCCGGCCACTCCGTCACGATCGCCAGCCCGTCGGCCCCCTCCAGCGCCCCGTACGGCTTGTCCGCGTAGTAGAGCTTCTCGCCGTAGAGCGACTGCACGTTCTCCATCGCCTCGGGGTCGTGGACGCGCACCTTCACGCCGGCCGCGAGCAGCGCATCGATCAGCGCCAGCGCCGGCGCCTCGCGGACGTCGTCGGTCCGCGGCTTGAACGCCAGCCCCCACACCGCCAGCGTCTTCCCCGCCAGCTCGTCGCCGAAGTGGGCGCTGATCTTGCCGAACAGCACCTGCTTCTGGTCGTCGTTCACGGTGTCCACGGCCTGCATCAGCTTCAGCGGCAGGCCGGTGCGGCGGCCCATGGCGATGACCGCCTCGATGTCCTTCGGGAAGCACGACCCGCCGTAGCCGGGGCCGGGGAAGAGGAACTGGAAGCCGATCCGCTGGTCGTGGCCGATCCCCTTGCGCACGTCGTTGATGTCGGCCCCGAGCCGGTCGCACAGGTTGGCCATCTCGTTGATAAAACTGATCTTCGTGGCGAGCATGGCGTTCGCGGCGTACTTCGTCATCTCGGCCGACTCGGGCGTCATCACCAGGAACGGCCGCTCGGTGCGGAGGAACGGCGCGTACAGCTCGCGCAGCACCTCGGCGACCTCCGGCCGCCTCACCCCGACGACCACCCGGTCGGGCTTCATGAAGTCGTCGATCGCGGCCCCCTCCTTGAGGAACTCGGGGTTGCTGGCGACCTCGACGTGCGGGCACCCGGCCGCGGCGAGGCGCTCGGCCACGGCCTTGTTCGTGCCGACGGGGACGGTGCTCTTGGTGATGACGACGCGCGACCCGGGCGGGCCGGGCGGCACGTCCTTCAGCGCCGCGCCGAGGGCGTCGGCGACGGCGAACACGGCGGTCAGGTCGGCGTCGCCGGCCTCGGACTGCGGGGTGCCGACGGCGATGAAGATGAGGCGGGCGGCGCGGACCGTCGTCGGCAGGTCAGTCGTAAAGCTGAGGCGGGCGTCGTGACGGTTCCGCTGCACGAGTTCGAGGAGGCCGGGCTCGTAGATGGGGAGGCGGCCGGCGTTCAGTGTCTCGACCTTCGCGGGGTTGTTGTCGACGCACGTCACGTCGTTGCCGCTCTCGGCCAGGCAGGTGCCCGTGACGAGCCCGACGTACCCCGTGCCGACGACTGCGACCTTCATGTCGAATACTCCCGGCGAGCGGCCGGCGTGAGCCGGCTGTTCCTCCGCAGTTCGCTGCGCGGAAGAACAGCCGGCTCACGCCGGCCGCTCGCCTAGCCTGCTTGCTGTCGCCAGTCGGCGAGGATGTCGGCGAGCGTCTGGTCCAGCGCGATGCGCGGCTCCCAGCCCGTCGCGGCCCTCAGTTTCGACGTGTCGGCGCGCGTGATCGTCGTGTCCGCCTTGCGGCCCGGCTCGACGTTCTGGCGCACCTCGATCGGGATCGTCGCCAGCGCCAACAGCCGGTCGAGCAGCTCCTGGATGCGGTACGTCGTGCCGCGGCCGGCGTTGTACGCCTCGCCCGTCTTGCCGTGCTCCAGCAGCAGCGGGAACGCGGCCACCATGTCGCGCACGTCGGTGATGTCGCGGTGGGCGGACAGGTCGCCGGTCGTCATCGCGGGTTCCTGCCGGCGCATCTCGGCGGCGGCGATTTGGCGGGCGAAGTTGGCAACGGCGTAGTCGGCGCTCTGCCGCGGGCCGATCTGGTTGAACAGCCGCACCCGCACGATGTCGAGCCCCGGGCTGCGGCTGGTCTGGTAGCTCAGGATGTCGGCGGCGGCCTTGCTCGCGGCGTAGGGGCTCGCCGGCTTCAACGTCGTCCGCTCGTCGCACGCCCGATCGGGGTCGTCCGGTTCGCCGTAGATGAGGCCCGACGAGACGAACAGGATGCGCGGGCGGAGGCCGGAGCGGGCGACGGCGTCGTACAGGCTGCGAGTGGCGGCGAGGTTGTCGCGCCAGCAGGCGTCCGGCTCGCGGAACGAGCCGCCGGTGTTGGCGTATCCGGCGAGGTGGAACAGCCAGTCGGGCCGCACCTGCTTCAGCACTGTTTCGACGCGGGCACTGTCGAGCAGGTCGGCGGCGTGGAGTTCGGCGGCACCGGAGAGGTGTTCCAGGTTGCCCGGCCAGGTCGCGGAGCGGCCGACGCCGGCGAGGGTGTGCCCCGCGGCGGCCAGCCGCTCGGCGAGGTGCCCGCCGACGAACCCGGTGATGCCGGTGATGAGAACGTTCATGGATTGATGATTGGTGATCTCCGATTGATGATTGTCAGGAACGCCGGCCCGGCTTGGCATTCATCAATCTTCAATCGCAGATCATCAATACTCAGATTCCCCGGGCCTTGAAGTCCGGCAGCGGCTGCCCCTGGAGGCGGGCCAGGTCGGCCCGCACCATCCGCTCGATCAACTGCTCGAAGGTCACCTCCGGCACCCACCCGAGCTTCGCCTTCGCCTTCGCCGGGTCGCCGATCAGCAGATCGACCTCGGCCGGGCGCACGAACGTCGGGTCGATGACGACGTGCCTCTCCCAGTTCAATCCGGCCGCGGCGAACGCGACTTCCACCAGCCGCTTCACCGTGTGCGTCTGCCCGGTGGCGATCACGTAGTCGTCCGGCGTGTCCTGCTGGAGCATCAGCCACATGGCCCGCACGTAGTCGCCAGCGAAGCCCCAGTCGCGCTTCGAGTCGAGGTTGCCGAGCCGCAGTTCCTTCGCCATGCCGAGCTTGATCCGGGCGACGCCGTCCGTCACCTTGCGGGTCACGAACTCGCGGCCGCGGCGCTCCGACTCGTGGTTGAACAGAATGCCGCTACAGCAGTACATGTTGTAGCTCTCGCGGTAGTTGATCGTGATCCAGTGGCCGTACACCTTCGCCACGCCGTAGGGGCTGCGCGGGTACAGCGGCGTGCTCTCCGTCTGTGGCACCTCCTGCACCTTGCCGAACATCTCGCTCGACGACGCCTGGTAGAAGCGAATCCGCTCCTTCCCCAGCAGCCGGATCGCCTCCAGCACGCGCGTGACGCCGACGGCGGTGAACTCGGCCGTAAGCACCGGCTGCTTCCAGCTCGTCGGTACGAAGCTCTGGGCGGCGAGGTTGTACACCTCGTCGGGGTTACAGTCCTTCATCACGTCGATGATGGACAGCTGGTCGAGCAGGTCGGCCTGGTGGAGGTGAATCTTGTCGGACAGGTGGTGAATGCGCTCGAACGTCTCGGTGCTCGCCCGGCGGACAACCCCGTGGACCTCGTAGCCCTTCTCCAGCAGCAGTTCGGCGAGGTAGCTGCCGTCCTGCCCCGTCACCCCGGTGATGAGCGCCCGCTTCATGTCTGCCCTTCGTGGAACTACGGCCGGCCCGCGGGACTGACCCCGGACGGGTCTGGTTTATTCCCCGTGCGGGGGAACGACCAACGGGCGTAGAGCTCGGGGACGGCCGTCCCCGGGCTTCGCACCAGTGACTTCAGCGAAAGTACCAAGTACGCCACAGTCGGCCCCCCGGTCGTGCCGATAAGGGGGGTGATGCCGGTCGATCCGCCGGCGGCCCCGGAGCGCGCCGATGACCAACCCCCGCACGGAAGCCGGCCTGTTGCACGTCGAGCGGCTCGAACCGCGCGACGTGCCCGCCGTCGCCGCATTGTTCGGCACCACCCTCGCCGTCGCCGGCACCGACGCCGACGACCGCATCGCCGTCTTCCTCGACGGCGGCGACCTCGTCGTCTACGACGGGGCGGCCGAACTCACCCGGGTGGCGTCGGCCGCGGTCACGGACATCGCCGTGGACGGCGGCGGCGGCAACGACACCATCAAGGTGGACCGGTCCGTCACGCAGCCGACGAACCTCGTGGGCGGCGACGGCGACGACAAGCTAGTCGGCGGCGGCGGGGCGGCGGCGCTCACCGGCGCCGCCGGCGACGACGTGCTCCTCGGCGGCGCCGCCATGAACACGTTCAACGGCGGCGGCGGCGTCAACGACCTGATCCGCCTCCGCCCGGACGACGTGTTCTTCGCCTCGCCCGGCGACCGCGCCCTCCCCGACGCCGGGGCGCTGCCGGCGGCGGCGCAGGCGGTACTCACCGCCGACGACGTGACCGCCCTGCTCCGCCGGGCCTCGGCGGCGTCCGCCAGCTCCGACGCCATCATCGTCATCACCGACCGGAACGGCCGCGTCCTCGGCGTCCGCGTCGAGGGCGGAGTCGCGCCCGAGATCACGGGGAACCTCGACACCCTCGTGTTCGCCATCGACGGGGCGCTGGCGAAGGCGCGCACCGGGGCGTTCTTCGGCAACAACCAGGCGCCGCTGACGAGCCGCACCGTTCAATTCATCAGCCAGAGCACGATCACGCAGCGCGAGGTGGAGTCGAACCCGAGCGTCACCGACCCGAACTCGCCGCTCCGCGGCCCGGGGTTCGTCGCGGCCACGAACGTCGGCAACCACTTCCCGCCGGGGATCGCCTTCACGCCGCAGGTGGACCTGTTCCAGATCGAGCACACCAACCGCGACTCGACCGTTCACCCCGGCGGCGACCGGATCAAGGGGACGGCCGACGACGCGATCCTGGCGCAGCGGTTCAACATCGACCCGGCGTTCGTCCCCGCCGGGCAGGCGCTGTTCGCGCCGGACTCGTACGGCTTCTCGTCCGGCATCCGCCGCAACGCCCAGGGCCGCGGTATCGCCACGCTGCCGGGCGGCATCCCGATCGTCAAGAACGGCCAGGTCGTCGGCGGCATCGGCGTGTTCTTCCCCGGCCGCACCGGGTTCGCCACCGAGGAGAACTCGTCGCTGTCGTTCACCTACGACCCGTCGAAGCCGGACCGGACGCTCGAAGCCGAGTGGATCGCCTACGCGGCGGTGGGCGGCACCATCCTGTCGGCGACGGAGAGCATCGAGCCGAGCCCGGTGCAGTTCCCGCTGAACGGGGCGGCGCTGCCGGCCAGCGGCGTGTTCGGCCTGCCGACCGGCCGCATCGACCTCGTCGGCATCCAGCTGGACATCTTCGGCCAGGGCGGGGCGCTGGAAGGGACGGAGCGCGTCCTCCAGGTCGGAGCGGTGGTCGGCCGCGGCGACCCGGACGACGGGGCGTTCCGCAACCTCCCCGCGGACCCCGGCGGGAACGGCATCCCGTTCGACGGCGATGACACGCTCGTCCGCGGCGGCGTGGTGGTGCCGGAGGGGTGGCTCGTGACGCCGCACGACGGCGACGGCATCAGCAAGGCGGACGTGGAGCAGATCATCAGGCAGTCGATCGTGCAGTCGAACCTGACGCGCGCCGCAATCCGGCTGCCGCTGGGGGCGCGGGCGAAGTTCGTGTTCGCGGTGACCGACCGGCAGGGGAACGTGGTCGGCCTGTTCCGCCAGCCCGACGCCACGGTCTTCTCGATCGACGTGGCGGTGGCGAAGGCGCGGAACGTGATGTACTACGCCGACCCGAACCAGCTCCAGCCGATCGACCAGGTGCCGGGCGTGCCGCCGGGGACGGCGTTCACGAACCGCACGTTCCGCTACCTCGGCCTGCCGCGGTTCCCGGAGGGAATCGACGGCAACCCGGCCGGTCCGTTCTCGCAGCTGTACGACGACTTCCCCGGCACCGACCCGTTCACCGGCCGGCTGGCGGGGGCGCCGAAGCCGGCGAGCGCGTACCAGAGCGTGGTTGGGTACGACAGCTTCAACCCCGGCACGAACTTCCACCAGGCCGGCAACGTGCTGAACCAGAACGGCATCGTCTTCTTCCCCGGCAGCGCCCCGCTGTACCGGCTCCAGCCCGGCCTGACGACAGCGGTGCTCTCCGGCGGGTTCGGGGTGTCGGGCGACGGCGTGGACCAGGACGACGTGACGACGCTGGCCGGGCAGTTCGGGTTCGACGTGCCGGGCGGCGTGCTGCGGGCCGACCAGGTCTTCTTCCAGGGCGTGCGGCTGCCGTACCAGAAGGGGAATCGGAACCCGGAGGGGTGATCCGTGGCGAAGCCCGGGGACGGCCGTCCCCGGGCTTTCCCGCCCTTCACACTCGCGCCCACACTCACACTTTGCCTCAGCCTCGCACTCCGCAGGCGCCGATAGAAGCTCGGCAACCCCGGCGCCTTCGGAGGGTCACGCCATGCGGCTCGCGCTCAAGACCGTTCCCGCGGCGTGCGTGTTCCTGGCGTCGTGTGCGGCCATCCCCGACCACCCGCCGCACCGCGAGCCGCGCGTCGCCGAGCGCACCCCGCTGCCGCGCGTCGCCCCGCCGAACACGCTGGAACGCGCCGGCAACTCGAACCACATCGCCCCCTGGGCGATCCCCAGTGTGACCAGCCACGAGGCCGGCGGGTACGTCGGCGGCGGTAGCCTGTTCCACAACAACCGCCCCCTGGCGAAGGGGATCGGGTCCACCGCCGGGGCGCCCGGCGACGGCACCTTCGGGCTGGACTACGTCGGCTTCGGGCACCGCCCGGCGCGGGTGTTCCTGGCCCCGAGCCCGGTCCCGTCGGCCGGCGTCGCCATCGCCGACAACTACAAGACCGACACCCACTACCCGCCGGACGTGTTCAACATCCGGCCGCTGCGCAAGGCGGTGGTCGAGAAGCGGGAGGACGCGCACGAGCGGCGGCACGGCGGCGAGGGGCACGAGTAGAACAACCCGGCGAGCCGACCGCCGTGAGGCGGCGGGTGATGGGAGCCTCACGGCGGTCGGCTCGCCGGCACCGCGCACCCTGGAGCCCACCCATGCCCCCGCCGTTCGCCGGCATCTGGCCGGCCATGCTCACGCCCACCACGCCCGACGGCAAACCCAACCTCCCCGCCTGCGAACGGCTCGTCGATCTGTTCGCCCGCCAGCAGCTCGGCGGCATTTATCTCGTCGGCTCGACCGGCGGCTGGCCCCTGTTCAACGTCGCCGAGCGCAAGCAAATCGCCGACGTGGTCGTGAAGGCGGCCGCGGGGCGCATCCCGGTCATGGTCCACGTCGGCGCCGTCAGCACGGCGGACGCCGTGGGGTTGGCCGAGCACGCCGCCGCGGTCGGCGCCGACGCCGTCTCCGCCGTGGGGCCGATCTACTACAAGCACCCGGCGGAGGTGGCGTTCGCGTTCTACCGAACGCTCGGAGCCGCGACGCCGCTGCCGCTGTTCGCGTACCACCTCAGCGGCGTCAACCAGTCGAGCCTCGGGCCGCGCGAGGTCGCCGCCCGGCTCCTCGACATTCCGACCGTCGCCGGGATGAAGATCACCGACCACGACCTGTACCCGTTCGGCCTGATCCACGGCGTCGCCGGCGGACGGCTCCGCTTGTTCAGCGGGGCCGACGAGGTGATGTGTCACGCCGTTTTGAGCGGGGCGTGCGGGGCGATCGGCACGTTCTACAACCTGTGGGGGCCGAGCTGCGCCGCCGCCCGCGCCGCCACCGAGGCCGGCGACGTGGCCGCGGGGCGGGCGTTCATGCTGCGGTTCCAGTCGGCCATCGCCGACGCCCTGGCCGGCGGCGTGTGGTCGTTCCTGCGGGCGGGGATGCGGCTGAAGTACGGCCTCGACGTGGGGATGCCGCGGCCGCCGCTGGGGACCGGCGACGGGGCGTGGAGCGACGAGCAGGTCCGCGTGCTCCTGAGCCGGGTGGACGGCCCGGCGTGACCCGTTTTTTCGCCCCGGCCGGAACCGTGTGCTACGGTTCGGTGTGGTGCCGCGCGGCGGAACAGGGTGCCCCGATGACGCTCGACCAGCTGTTGACGATGTTGCGCGAGAACCTCCCGATCGCGGTGGGCGGGACGGTCGCGGTTTTGGTGCTGTCGTTCCTCGCGGTCCAGCAGGCCCGACGCCGGCGGGCGCTCGACCCGGCCCGGCTGGTGCCGTCCGGCACCGTCCAGGTTCCGGCCGTCGAGCAGGCGGCGGCGTGGGCGCCGCCCGAGCAGTCCTACGCCGACCGTCGCGGGGCCGTCCGCCGCGAGGGGTCGCCAGTGCGCGTGCTGTTGTCGTCATCGAGCTTGCGGAACGGCGTGAACGACGGCTATGTCGTGGACCGCTCCACGGGGGGGCTGCGGATCGTGATGCAGGCGGCGGTTCCGCCCGGCAGCACCCTCCAGGTGAAGGCCGTGAACGCCCCGGACACGGTCGGCTTCGTGACGCTCATCGTCCGCAGTTGCCGCCCGCACCCGGACCACTTCGAGATCGGCACCGAGTTCGAGAAGACGCCGCCGTGGAACGTGCTGCTGCTGTTCGGGTGAGCGTGGCGAAAAGCATGGCGAGCCGACCGCCGTGAGGCGGCGGGTGAGGTAGCAGAAGCGCCTCACCCGCCGCCTCACGGCGGTCGGCTCGCTTCGTTTCTCGCACCGTGCGAACCCGCCGGCGGTCGGCGCGGCTCCGTATAACAGCCCCCGATCCCCGACCTCCCGAGGCACCCCCATGGCCGAGTGGCAGCGGACCCACACCTGCGGCGAACTGCGCGACACCCACGTCGGGCAGACCGTCACCCTGAACGGCTGGGTGCTCATCACCCGGAAGTTCGGCAACCAGGTGTTCGTGGACCTGCGCGACCGCTACGGCCTCACCCAGGTCGTGTTCGAGGCCGACAACGACGAGCTCTTCAACATCGCCGACAAGATGGGCCGCGAGTGGGTGCTGGCCGTGACCGGTCTGGTCCGCGCCCGCGTCGCCGGGAAGGACCGCGCCGACATCGCCACCGGCAAGGTCGAAGTCGAGGCGAAGGCGCTGACCGTCCTCAACCACTGCCCCCCACTGCCGTTCAGCGTGACCGAGTTCCCGGACGAGGAGCCGGCGAACGAGGACTTGCGCCTCCAGTACCGCTACCTCGACCTCCGCCGCCGCAGCATCCAGGGGGTGCTGACGCTGAGGCACCGCATGAACAAGGCCATCCGCGACTACATGGACGAGCGCGGCTTCCTGGAACTCGAGACCCCACTGCTGGGCAAGAGCACGCCCGAAGGCGCCCGCGACTACCTCGTCCCGAGCCGCGTCTTCAACGGCGAGTTCTTCGCGCTGCCGCAGTCGCCGCAGCTGTACAAGCAGCTCCTGATGATTTCGGGTTACGACAAGTACTTCCAGATCGCCCGCTGCCTCCGCGACGAGGACCTGCGGGCCGACCGTCAGCCCGAGTTCACCCAGCTCGACGTGGAGATGAGCTTCGTCGAGATCAACGACGTGTTGGGCCTGATGGAGGGGCTGGCCGCGGACCTCCTCCAGAAGTGCCACGGCGTGACGATCCCGACGCCGTTCCCCCGGCTGACGTACGCCGACGCGATGCTCCGCTACGGCTCCGACAAGCCGGACGTGCGCTTCGGCCTGGAGATCGTGGACGTGTCGGACATCGCCGCGGAGAGCGAGTTTACCGTGTTCAAGAGCGTGCTGGCGGCCGGCGGCGTGGTCCGCGGCATCAACGCCACGGCGGCCGCGGACAAGTTCAGCAACAGCGCCCTGAAGCCGGGCGGCGACCTGCCGAAGGTCGTCGAGGTGTACAAGGCGAAGGGGCTGGCCTGGATGAAGGCCGAGGGCGACAAGCTCACCGGCAGCATCGAGAAGTTCTTCCCCGACGCCGTGAAGGCGAAGCTGAAGGAGAAGCTCGGCGTGAAGCCGGGCGACCTGCTGCTGTTCGTCGCCGACACCGAGGCCGTCGCGTCTGCCGCCCTGGGGGCGCTGCGGGTCCACCTCGGCACGGCGCTGAAGCGGGTCACGAACTGGTGGGACGAGAAGGCGGCGTGGGACGCGGCCGAGGCCGCGGCGGCGAAGAAGGAGAAGCGGCCGGCGAAGCCGTTCGCCATGCGGCCGGAGCACTTCAACCTGCTGTGGGTGACCGACTTCCCGATGTTCGGCTGGGACGACGAGGAGAAGCGGTGGGCGGCCATCCACCACCCGTTCACCGGCCCGCGGGACGAGGACGTGGCGTTCCTCGCGACCGACCCCGGCAAGGTGCGCGCGAAGGCGTACGACCTGGTGCTGAACGGCTACGAGGTCGGCGGCGGCAGCATCCGCATCCACCGCCAGGACGTGCAGAACACGGTGTTCGGGCTCCTCGGCATGGAATTGGAGGAGGCGCGGAAGCGGTTCGGGTTCCTGCTGGACGCGCTGCAGAGCGGCGCCCCGCCGCACGGCGGCATCGCCCTGGGCCTGGACCGCTGGTGCATGATCCTGGCGGGGACGACGAACATCCGCGACGTGATCGCCTTCCCGAAGAACCAGAAGGCGCGCGACCTGATGACCGGCGCCCCCGCCGCCGTGGACGCCCGACAGCTCCGCGACCTGGGGGTAAAGCTGGGGTAGACAGGAAGCCCGGGGACGGCCGTCCCCGGGCTTTCGTGGCCGTTCCCGTTCAACGGGTTACACCAATGGCACGACGGTTGCAGCTCCCCTCCAACGGGGACAGCGAATGGCCACTTCCGAACCGATCCTCCGCGTCCTCTGCGTGGACGACAACCGCGACGCCGCCGACACCCTCGGCGTCCTGCTCGAGCTGTTCGGCTACCAGTCGCGGGTCTGCTACGACGGGTTCAGCGCGCTGGAAGTGGCCGAGGAATTCCGCCCGGACGCCGCCATCCTCGACCTGTCGATGCCGGGGATGGAAGGCGACGACCTCGGTCGCCGGCTCCGCGCGACCGACTGGGGCCGGTCGCTGCCGCTGGTGGCGCTGACGGCCCTCAGCGGCGAGGAAGCGCGCGAACGGACCGCGGCCGCCGGGTTCGACCTTCACCTCGTCAAGCCGGTGAACCCCGACCGGCTGGCGAACGTGCTGGCCGACATCGTCATCCTCCGCGGCGAGTCCGACCCGAGCACGTCGTCCGATTAGCCCCCCACGCCTAAAGCCCGGGGACGGCCGTCCCCGGGCTTCATCCCCCTCCTACACTACCCCCCACCACCCACCTCTCCAGGAAGGGAAGGCCGCATGTCGCTCCGCCTGCTCGCCGCCGCCGTCGCCGCCGCGCTCCTGACCGCCCCGGCCGCCGCCGATCCGCCCGCGCAACCGAGCCGGGCCGCGGCCGACGCGGCGCTCGCCCGCACCGCCGCTGGTATGCTCGCCGGCGTCCGCACGGTCACACTCCCGAACGGCCTGCGGGTGTACCTGTACCCGATCGCCAACTCGCCGCTCGTCACCACGATGGTCGCGTACCGCGTCGGCAGCGCCGACGAGGAGGCCGACCAGACCGGCCTGTCGCACTACCTCGAACACCTGCTGTTCAAGGGGACCGACAAGCTCCTCCCCGGCGACGTGGACCGGGCCACGCAGCGCAACGGCGGCGCGAACAACGCCTACACGTCCGAGGACATGACCGTCTACCACTTCGACTTCGCCGCCGACCGGTGGGAGATCGCGCTGCGGATCGAGGCCGACCGGATGCGGAACACCCGCATCGACGAGAAGCACGAATTCGCCCAGGAAAAGGGGGCCGTCGTCGCCGAGTTGGCCGGCGGCGAGGACCAGCCGTGGGGGCTGGAGTTCAAGCGCGTCCTCACCCTCCTCTACCCGCCGGGCTCGCCGTACCACCACCCCGTCATCGGCACCGAGGCCCACGTCCGCGGCGCCACCGCGGAGGTCATCCGGCGGCACTACGACAAGTGGTATCACCCGAACAACGCCAGCCTCGTCATCGTCGGCGGGTTCGACCCGGCGAAGGCCGAGCCGCTGGTCCGCGAGCTGTTCGGCAACATCCCCCGGCAAGACCTGCCGGCCCGCAAGCCGGCCGTCGCCCGCCCGGCGCGCACGGAGCCGGCGCGGGTCGAGTTCGTCTCCAAGTTCGACGTGCCGCGGCTGCTGATGGGGTTCAACACCACGACCGTGCTCGACGCCGACGACGCGGCTCTCGACGTGCTCAGCAGCGTACTGTCCGACGGCAAGACGAGCCGACTGTACAAGAAGCTCGTGGAGGACGAGCGGATCGCCGCCGAGGTGGACACCGGCAACTACACCGGCAAGCTCCCCGGCTGGTTCGCGGTGAACGTCGAGCTGCTTCAAGGAAAGGACCGCCCCAAGACGGAAGCGCTCGTGTTCGCCGAGCTGGAGCGGCTGACGAAGGAGCCGGTCACGGACGCCGAGCTGAGCCGGGCGCGGCGGAGGATTCTCGCCGGCTTCGTGTTCGGCCGCGAGAGCGTCCACAGCATCGCCGACACCCTCTCCCGGGCCAGCGTCTACACCGACGGCGGCGACGCGGTCGCGTTCTACCAGACGTACCTGAACCGCGTCGCGGCCCTCACCCCCGCCGACCTGCAGAGGGTCGCCGCCAAATACTTCGCCCGCAACAACGCGTCGATCGTCTGGTCGGTGCCGCCGGCCGAGGACAAGAAAGGGGCCGCGCCCGCGGCCCGGCCGGCGCTCGCGCGCCATGCCCGCGCCGCGGACGCGCCGGGCGGCGGCGGGTTCTCGCTGACCGCGGCCAAGAAGACCGTCCTGCCGAACGGCCTCACGCTGATCCTGCTGGAGGACCACCGGCTCCCGATGGTGGTGGCCCGCGCCGCGGTGAAGGACGTGACGCTCCGCGAGCCGGCCGACAAGGCGGGGATCGCCACCCTCGCCGGCGACCTGCTCGAAGAGGGCGCGGGGAACCTCACCGGCGAGCAGATCGCCACCCTCATCGCCGACACCGGCGGCCGCCTGAGCTTCGACTCCGACGGCGCGACGATGAAGATGCTCGCCCCCGACGCCGACCTCGGCCTGAAGCTGATGTTCGAGTGCCTGACGAAGCCGACCTTCCCGCAGGACGCCTTCGACCGGCAGAAGGAGAATCAGCTCTCCACCATCGCCGACAGCGAGACGCAGCCGCGGTCGAAGGCCCGGCAGCTGTTCAACAAGCTCGTCTACGCCGACCACCCGTTCGGCCGGCCGGGCCTCGGCACGAAGAAGACCGTCGAGAAGCTGACGCCGGCCGACGTGAAGGCGTTCCACGCCGCGACGTTCGCCCCGAACGCCACGGTCGTCGTGGTCGCCGGCGACTTCAAGGCCGACGACATGGCGAAGCGCGTGGAGGCGCTGACGAAAGACTGGAAGAAGCTGGACCTGGCCCCCGCCGCCCCCGCGGCCCCGGCGAAGGCGGCGGCCGTGACGGAGAGGATCGTCTCGGACAAGACGGCGGCGCAGGTTCACGTCTACATCGGGCACATCGGCGTGACGCGGCAGCACCCCGACTACTACAAGCTGCTGGTGATGGACAACGTGCTCGGCGTCGGGCCGGGGTTCACCGACCGGCTCTCCAGCACGCTGCGCGACCGTCAGGGGCTGGCGTACACGGTGAACGCCAGCATCGCCAACTCGGCGGGGAACCAGCCGGGCACGTTCACCGGCTACATCGGCACCTTCCCCGACAAGTTCGTCCTCGTCCGCGACAGCTTCGTCAAGGAGGTCGTGCGCATCCGCGACGAGGCGCCGACGGCGCAGGAGGTGGACGACGCCAAGAAGTACCTGCTGGGGAACCTGCCGTTCCGGTTCGGCACCCTGTCCGGCGTCGCGGGGCAGCTGCTCGCCGCGGAACAGTACGGGTTGGGGTTCGACTTCCTGGAAGCGTACCGCAAGGAGGTCGAGGCGGTGACCGCGGCGGACGTGCAGGCGGTGGCGCGGCGGCACCTCGACCCGCGGGCGCTGACGATCGTGGCGGTCGGGCCGATCGACGCGGCCGGGGCGCCGCTGGCGGCGCCGAAGAAGAAGAAGTAACGCCCGGCGAGCCGACCGCCGTGAGGCGGCGGGTGACGTTCCTGGAGGCGTCACCCGCCGCCTCACGGCGGTCGGCTCGCCTCGCTGCACGTGAACCGTCGTTCTCAACCGCTCGTAGAATGGGTGCGCCTCCGGCCCGCCAGGAGCCCCCGGCCATGTCCGCGCCCGCCCCCCAGCAGAAATCGCCCCCTGACCGCCGGGAACCGTCGTCCATGAAGTCCGCGCTGAAGGTGCTCCTGCCGCTCGGGCTGCTGCTGGGCGTCGTGTTCGCGGTCACCGTGTTCTCCCGCCACGTGCCGCCCGAGGAGGACAAGAACACCAAGAAGTCCGACGCCACCACGTCCGGGCAGGGGCTCGAGTTCTTCAACGCCACCCGCAAGTACGACGGGGCGACGTTCCCGGAGCTGTTCGCCCCCGAGAGCCGGGTGAGCCTTCAGGACGTGGCGTTCACGGGATTCTTCGAGCCGAGCGAGACGGTCCACGCCACGCAGTTCTGGTTCCGGTCGCGGAACCCCGGCAAGGTCACCCTTCGGCTCACCTGGACCAGTTGCTCGGCGTGCAGCGGCGGCCGCGTCGCCCCCATCCCGGCCGACGCCGCCCGCGCCTTGCTTCAAATGTCGGCCGTCTCAATGCTGCCGCTCGGGCCGGTCGCCGGGTGCCCGACCGGCATGGCCGGGGCCGGGGCGTTCCTCACCCAGAGCCTGCCGTGGCAGGCGCACACGTTCCAGGAAAAGGCCGGCGTCGTGTACGAGATTCCGCCGGCGCCGGCGGCGGACCCGTGGAACCCCGGGTGGGGGATTCTCGAACTCAACTTCAAGGCCCGCGCCAACCGCCGCGACCCGCTCGGCGCCAAGTTCGTCACCCTCGACGAACAGGAAACCCCGGTCGGAAAGGACTCGTTCACCATCGACTTCGTGTCGGCCCACGCGGCGGACCTGGATAAATCCGCGATCGAGGTGGGGGAGTTGGCCGATAACAGCACCGCCCAGGCGCACGTGGTCACGGTCTGGTCGTCCACCCGCGCGCCGGGCGACCTGCCGAGGCTGACCGCCCGGGTGATGAACCCCGGCGGCGGCGAGGTCGGGCCGTTCGTGACCGCCGGCGCCCCGCAGCCGGTGCCGGCCGCCGAGCTGCCGGCGCTGGCCGCGGACTTCACGGCGATGGCCAAACAGCCGATACGGGTGCGGTCGGCGTACCGCATCCCGGTCACGGTCGTCGGCAAGGTCGGCGACCTCCGCCCGGACATCGGCCGGCTCGACCGCGAGCTGTGGGTCGATCTCGGCGTCCCCGGCACCGACCCGATGAAGGTGTCGATCCGGGCCGCGGTGACCGGCCCGGTCACCCTCGCCGGCGGGGCGACGGAGCTGAACGTTGGCTCGTTCAAGCACCAGACCGGGGCGTCCGAGTCGGTGGTGCTGACGACCGACCGGGCGGACGCGATGCTGGAGGTGGTCGCCGGGGCGGCCCGGCCGGAGTTCCTGGACGTGTCGCTGAAGAAGCTGCCGGACGCGGGATCGCGCGGGCAGTGGCAGTTGACCGTGCGGGTGCCGCCGAACCGGGTGCAGGGGGAGCTGACCGACGGGCTGGTGGTGCTGGAGCTGAAGGGGCCGACCCCCCAGCGCATCCGCATCCCGGTCCGCGGCCGCGGGGTGTTGTAGGCGGGCGAGCCCCGCGGGCAGGACGCAAAGGGGACGGCGATGCTCCACGGCACCCACAACCGAATCGGCGGGCGGCTCGCCGGCCTCCTGGCGCTGGCCGCCCTCGTCGCCGGGCTGGTGTACGACGGGTTCGCCCAGCCCCCGGCCGTACAACCCCCTCCGCCGCCCGAGCCGGGGTCGTGGCCGAGCGTCGGCGGGTTGAAGGTCTTTTCCGCGTGGCCCCCCGGGCGCCCGGACGCGGTGCTCATCCTGTCCGGCCAGACGTTCGGCTTCCTCAGTCCGTGCGGGTGCAGCCGGCCGCAGACCGGCGGCCTCGAACGCCGGGCAAACCTCGTCTCCCGCCTCAAGGCGAAGGGCTGGGCGGTGGCCGGCGTCGACCTCGGCGACTTCTACCCGACCAAGGCCGCGGTGAAGGAACAGGGGCTGCTGAAGTACGTCACCGGGATGAACGCCCTCCGCGAGATGGGCTACGTCGCCGTCGGCGTCGGCAAGACCGAGCTCGACGGCGACCTGCTCCAGGTGGTCGCCGGGTACGCGTTGCAGAAGGGGCAGGCGCCGTACACCCTGGCGGGGAACCTGGCGGGGGTGGCCGGTGGCACGGTCATCCCGCGCGAGGCGTACTTCCCGGCGGAGAAGGGGAAGCGGCCGGTCGTGGGGCTGACGGAGGTGGCGGAGGTCGGCGGCGTCCCCGTCGGGGTGGTCGGGGTGGTCGGCCCGAGCGTGGCGAAGGCGGTCGAGAAGACGGCCACGAACTTCGGCTTCCTCGGCAACAAGGACGTGCTGGACGCCGCGCTGAAGGAGCTGGCCGCCCACCCGAAGCGGCCGCGGCTGAACGTCCTGCTGTACCAGGGGACCGCGGACGAGGCCCGCAAGGTGGTCGGCGAGTGGCCGCAGTTCCAGGTCGTGCTCTGCCAGGCCGACGACCCCGAGCCGCCGCAGTTCCCCGAAATCATCGAGAAGAACGGCGCGAAAACGCTCCTCGTGCAGGTCGGCCACAAGGGCCGCTACGTGGGGGTGCTCGGCGTGTTTCGCAAGGCGGACGGCTCGCCCGACCTGCAGTACCAGCTGGTACCGCTCGGCGAGGAGTTCCTGACGCCCGAGGGCGACGACGCGGCGAAGGGGAACGTCGTGCTGCCGCTGCTGGAGGAGTACACGAGGCAGGTGAAGGAGCGCAACTTCCTGGCGCAGGTGGCGCGGACGCCGCACTCGGCGCAGCTGCAGAAGCCGGACCTGAACCTGAGCTACGTCGGCTCCGACCGCTGCCTCGGCTGCCACGCCGGCGAGTTCGCCCGGTGGAAGGAGAGCAAGCACAGCCACGCCTACGAGGCGCTGGAGGTGTACGCGAAGCGGCCGGGGAACCGCCAGTTCGACCCCGAGTGCATCGTCTGCCACACCGTCGGGTACGGGATCAAGTCCGGGTTCGAGACCACGGAGCGGACGCCCGGCCTGAAGGACGTGGGCTGCGAGAGCTGCCACGGCCCCGGCAGCGGCCACATGTCCGCCCCGCGCGACGCGGAGTTGCTGAAGCTGCTGTCGCCGTGGAAGCTGGCGCCGGCCGACCGGTTGCCGGACGTGGCGACGTTCGAGCGGATTGCGAAGGCACCGGTCGGCGGCCCCGGCGGCCTGACCGACCTGCCGGCGCCGCAGCAGCGGATCGTGAACGCGGTGTCGGCGGCGTGTACCAAGTGTCATGACGCCGAGAACGACCCGCACTTCGACCTGGCGAAGTACTGGCCGAAGGCGGTTCACGGCCCGGGGGTCGCGGCGGCGAAGAAGTGATTGCCTCCTGAGCCGGCCCCGTCAGGGGTCGGAGCCTCCCGCGCAACGGACGGCTCCGACCCCTGACGGGGCCGGCTCAGGGGGGGGTCAATCTTCCAGCACCGCCGGGTCGCACTTCGCGGCCGCCTCGTCGGCGAGCTGGTCGAGTACGCCCTGCACCTGGCTCATCCGCTCCGGCCGCTTGTTGGCGTTGAAGCTGAGGCACTCGTCGATCAGCTCCGCGAGCGCCGGCGGCAGCCCGGCGTTCAACTCCTTCGCCGGCCGGTACTGCTCGCGGTAGTACTTCTCCGTCACCTTCAGCCCCTCCCCCAGCGGCGCGCACGACGGCGGCAGCTGGAGCGTCGCCAGCCGGTACATCGTGGCCCCGAAGTTGAAGACGTCGGTTCGCTCGTTGACGAGCTTGTGGCCGACCGTCTCCGGGGCGATGTACTCGGGCGTCCCCTGGACGCGGTCCTTCGGCTCCCCCTTGATCCAGGCCAGTCCGTAGTCGAGCACCTTGACCGCGGTGCCGCGGCCGAGGATGAGGTTGTTCGGCTTCATGTCGGCGTGAACGACGCCCTGCTTGTGCATGTGCGTAAGCCCGTCGGCGATGCGCTCGAACACCCGCAGCATCTTCGGCAGCCGCAGCAGCGGCAGCTTGTCCATCGTGGTGCCGGGGACGTACTCGATGAGGAGCTTGGCCTTCTTCGGCCCGCTGAACCACCCCTGTTCCAGCTCCAGGCAGTACACCTTCACCAGGTTCGGGTGGTGGAGCATCTGGCCGACGCGGTATTCGTGCTTCGCCTGTTCCAGGTACTTCAGGTCTTCCTTCCCGTCGATCGGGACCACCTTCAGGGCGTAGTCCTTGCCGTCCTCCTCGCGGCGGACGTGTAGAATGCTGCTGTGCGCCCCGCTGCCGAGGGTCTGAACCACGCTGAACTTGCCGATCTTGTCCACAGCCATTCCCCCGGTGCGTGCCGACCCGCAATGATAACGGAACCCCGAGCCGGCGGCAAACGGACCGTTCCGGGGTGAACTTATGACCCCCGTCGACACCGAAACCCGCACCCGCCACGTCGGCCGCGAAATCTTCGCCCGGATCGACCGGAGCGGCCCCGTGCCGCTCACGAAGGCGTGGCTCGACGACCGCCTCATGGGAATCGGTACGCACGACCCGGCCCTGAAGGTTCAGTTGTTCCGGTTCGTGGACACGCTGCCGTACCTGAAATCGACCGACGAAATTACCCGCCACCTCGCCGAGTACCTCCGCGAGGCCGAGAGCGACCTGCCTCGCTGGGTGCGAGCCGGACTGAAGCTCATGCCGCGCGGCGGACCACTCGGCGCGCTGCTGGCGTGGGCCGCCCGCACCGGCGCCCGCCAGATGGCCCGCCGCTTCATCGCCGGGTCGAACGTGCCCGAGGTCACCGCCGCCGTGCGTGCCCTGCGGGCGCACCGCCTCGGCTTCACCATCGACCTGCTCGGCGAGGCGACGATCACCGAGGTGGAAGCGGACCACGTCCAGAAGCAGTACCTGGAACTCCTCGCCGGCCTGACCCGCGAGGCGGCGGGGTGGCCCGACGACCCCGTGAACGACCGCGACGACCGCGGCCCGATCCCGCGGGTGAACGTGTCGGTGAAGCTGTCGGCGCTCTACTCGCAGTTCGACCCGATCGACCCCGACGGCACCACCCGGGCGGTGCTGCGGCGGCTGCGGCCGATCCTCCACGCCGCCCGCGCCGGCGGCGCGTTCGTGAACTTCGACATGGAGCAGCACGCCTTCAAGGACACGACGCTCCGCGTCTTCCGCGAGGTGCTGTCGGAGCCCGAGTTCCGCGACTGGCCGCACGTCGGCATCGCCGTGCAAGCCTACCTCCGCGACACGGAAGCCGACCTCGACGCGCTCATGAAGTGGGCGCGCGACGAGCGCCACTGCCGCGTCACGGTGCGGCTCGTGAAGGGCGCCTACTGGGACTACGAGACGGTGATCGCGGCGCAGAACGACTGGCCGGTGCCGGTGTTCACTCGGAAGCCGGAGTCAGACGCCTGTTTCGAGCGCTGCACCGACTTCCTGCTGGACCACTCCGACTGGCTGGTGCCGGCGTTCGGGTCGCACAACGTCCGCAGCATGGCGCACGCCGTCGCGGCGGCCGAGGCGCGCGGCGTGGACCCGCGGCGGTTCGAGTTCCAAATGCTGTACGGCATGGCCGACCCGCTCCGCGACGCGGTCCGCTCGCTCGGCCACCGGGTGCGGGTGTACACGCCCTACGGGCAGCTCCTGCCGGGGATGGCGTACCTCGTCCGCCGGCTGCTGGAGAACTCGTCGAACGACTCCTTCCTGAAGGCGAGCTTCGCCGACGGGGCTGGGGAGGAGGTGCTGCTGATGAACCCGGTCGAGAAAAGCGTGAGTGTGGGTGTGAGTGTGAGTGAGGAACAAAATGAGGGCGCGAAAGCCCGGGGACGGCCGTCCCCGGGCTTCGAGGTGCCTCCCTTCAAGAACGAACCCCCGACCGACTTCGCGCGCGAGGACACCCGCGCCGCCATGCGCGCCGCCCTCGCGTCCGTGCGGTCGCAGCTCGGCCGCACCTACCCCGCGGTCGTCGGCGGTCGGGCGCTCCCCGTCGGCAAGACGATCGACCGCGTGAACCCGTCCCGCACCACCGAGCTGATCGGCTGCACCGCGTCCGCGACCGCGGAGGAAGCGACCGCCGCCGTTAGCGCGGCGCAGGCCGCGTTCGACGGCTGGCGCGACACGCCGGTCGAGGATCGCGCCGCCCTCCTCCGCCGCGTGGCGAACCAGTTCCGCCGGCGACGGTTCGAGCTGTCCGCGTGGATCGTTCTGGAAACCGGCAAGCCGTGGCGCGAGGCCGACGCCGACGTTGCCGAGGCGATCGACTTCTGCGACTTCTACGCGGCCGAGGCGGTGAAGCTGCACACCCCCCACCGCCGCGACGTTGCGGGCGAGGACAACACCACCTTCTACGAGCCGCGCGGCGTCGCCGTGGTCATCGCCCCGTGGAACTTCCCGCTCGCCATCCTCACCGGCATGACCGCCGCCGCCGTGGTGACGGGCAACCCGGTAGTCATGAAGCCGGCCGAGCAGTCGGGCGTGATCGCGGCGAAGCTGATGGAGTGCTTCGAGGCCGCGGGCGTGCCGCCGGGCGTCGTCAACTACCTCCCCGGCGAGGGTGAGGTGATCGGCCCCGTGCTGACGAACCACCCGGGCGTGGCGGTGATCGCGTTCACCGGGTCGGTGAAGGTCGGGCTCCTGATCCAGGAGCAGGCCGCGCGGACGCCCCCCGGACAGGCGTTCGTGAAGCGCGTCATCGCCGAGATGGGCGGCAAGAACGCCGTGATCGTGGACGCCGACGCCGACCTGGACGAGGCCGTGAAGGGCGTGGTCGATTCGGCGTTCGGGTACGCCGGTCAGAAGTGCTCCGCCGGGTCGCGCGCCGTCGTGCTGGCCGGCATCTACGACCAGTTCCTCGCCCGACTCGTGGAGGCGACGCGCAGCCTGACCGTGGCTCCGGCCGACGAGCCCGGGGCGTCGCTCGGTCCGGTCATTGATGCGGAAGCCCGCGACCGCATCCGCGCTGCCATCGACCGCGGCAAGACCGAAGCGCGGCTGGCCCATGCGACCGACCTGGGGCCGCTCGCGGACGAGGGGTACTACGTCGGCCCGACGGTGTTCGCGGACGTGCCGGAAGGTGCGTGGATCGCCCAGGAGGAGATTTTCGGCCCCGTGCTGGCGGTGACCCGTGCGACGGATTTGGACGACGCCCTCCGCATCGCCAACGGCACGAAGTACGCGCTGACCGGCGGCGTGTACAGCCGCAGCCCGGAGCACATCGCGGCGGTGAAGCGGCGGTTCCGGGTGGGGAATTTGTACGTGAACCGGCGGTGTACGGGGGCGCTCGTGGACCGCCAGCCGTTCGGCGGGTTCAAGCTGAGCGGCATCGGCTCGAAGGCTGGCGGCCCGGACTACCTGCTGCAGTTCGTGCTACCGCGGACGGTGACCGAGAACCAGCTCCGCCGCGGCTTCGCTCCCGAGGCGGGGACGGGGGAGTAGCGTTGTCCGGGCGGCGGGGTCGGTGGTAAACTGGTTGCGGTGTGAGCCACCGTGGAGTGCCGGATGGAATGACCCTACCCGACCGTCCGTCACCTGCTCGTGTGCCGCCGCCCGAACCCGGTGGACGCGGCCTACCGCGAGGCCATCCTCCGTGTCGTGTTCGCTCTCCGCCCGGTCCCCGGGGCGACGTACCCGTTTCGGCTGCCCGAGTTGCACGTGTTCGTCCAGGTCGCCGGCGGGGTCGGGACGTTCGCCCTGGAAGTCGAGCTTTACCGGATGGAAGCCGACCCATCGGTCGAATTCCAGTTCGAGGACCGGGTGGCCGGGTACAGCTTCTTCCGCGGCTTCCGAACGATCCCCTTCGAGCGGGTGGGATTGTACGAGTTTCGCTTGTTCGCCCGCATGACCCGCACAGCCGCAGGGGATGAAACCCCGAATCAACACCGCCGACTGCTCGCCGGCGAACCCCGTTGGATGGAGGCGGCGGAATGACCAGCGACCCCACCACCTGGCCGGTCGTCGAGTGTGAACCGGCCGACGTGTTCCTGGGAACCTTCGACTACGACTGCCTCCCGGCACTCACGCCGGCCCAGTCGGGCTGGCCGACGGCGGAGTGCAGCCCGGCGGGGGAACCCCGCCCCGCGGCACCCGTCGCCTACCCGTCGCCGCCCGCGTCGTAGCGCCAACTCGGGCGAAAGAGGAGAACGTGATGTCCCCAACGCTGACCGCCCCACCGACGCCGACCGCACCCGTCGGCCCGCCCGCACCTCCGGTGTTGGTGCCGCAGCCGCCGTATTACTTGTCGATGAGCACGCTCCGCCGGTTTACGCTGGCGGAGTACCACCGGATGATCGACACTGGCATCCTGATCGGCGGGGAACCCTACGAACTCCTAGAAGGCTGGATCGTCCGCAAGATGTCACGCGGCAACCCCCACGACAACGCCATCACGGTGCTCACCAAGCGGCTCCTCCGGGTGATGAGTCCGGGGTGGGAGGTCCGCTGCCAGTGTGCCATCACGCTCACCGACGACAGCGAGCCCGAGCCCGACTTCGCGCTCGTCCGGGGTGACGAGGACACGTTCACCGACCACCACCCCGGGCCGACCGAGATCGGGCTGCTCGTCGAGGTCTCCGACAGCTCGCTGAAGGTCGACCGGCACGACAAGGGCCGCATCTACGCGCGCGACCGCATTCCCGTCTACTGGGTGGTGAACTTCCCGGACCGGCAAGTCGAGGTCTACACGCAACCCGGCGGCGCGGCGGGAGCCGCGGCCTACCAGCACCGTCAGGACTACCTTCCCGGATCCGCCATCCCGGTCGTCATCGACGGCCAGACCGTCGGTACGGTCGCGGTTTCCGACGTGATCAAATAACCGTGTAAGCCCACCCACTGCACCCGGTATCGCCCGTCGCCTGCCCGCGTCCCGGCTCCCCGGGTTCCATGCTCACCCCGCCCGACACCCTGCGCGACGCCCAGTTCGGGCGGCTCCGCGCGCTGCTCGCCGAGGTGCTGCCGGGCAACCGCTTCCTCGCCCGCAAACTCGCCGGCGTCCGCCCCGACGACCTGCGCGGCCCCGCCGACCTCGCACGCCTGCCGTTCACCACCAAGCCCGAACTCGCGGCCGATCAGGCCGAACACCCGCCCTACGGCTCTGCCCTGAGCTACCCCGTCGAACGCTACTCGCGGCTGCACCAGACCTCCGGCACGAGCACCGGCCGGCCGCTGCGGTGGCTCGACACGCCGGAGTCGTGGGAGGCGGTCCTCCGCTGCTGGCAGATCGCCTTCCCACTTATGGGGCTGTCGCCGGCGGACCGCGTGTACTTCCCGTTCTCGTTCGGGCCGTTCATCGGCTTTTGGAGCGCGTTCGAAGCGGCGTCGCGCTACGGGGCGCTCGTCCTCCCCGGCGGCGGGATGACGAGCACGGCCAGGTTGCGCTTCCTGGTCGAACACGAGGCTACGGTCGTGTTCGCCACGCCGACCTACGCGCTGCACCTCGCAGAGTTGGCGGCGAAGGAGCGGATCGACCTGGCCGGCAGTTCCGTGCGGATGCTGGTCGTCGCCGGGGAGCCCGGTGGCACCATCCCCGCGACGCGACGGCGCATCGAGGAGGTGTGGGGCGCCCGCGTCTTCGACCACTACGGCATGACCGAGATCGGCCCGGTCGCGGTCGAGGTCGTGGACACGCCCGGCGAGATGATCCTCCTCGAATCCGAGTACATCGCCGAGGTGCTGACGCCGGACGGCACCGAGCCCGTGGCGGCGGGCGAGTTCGGCGAACTGGTCCTGACGAACCTGGCCCGAACCGGGTGCCCCCTGCTCCGCTACCGTACCGGGGACATCGTTCGCGTGAGCGCCACCCCCGACCCCGCGGGGCGGACGTGGCGGCGGCTCGCCGGCGGAATCCTCGGCCGGGCCGACGACATGATCCACGTCCGCGGCAACAACCTGTACCCCGCCGCGATCGAGGCCATCGTCCGCCGTTTCCCCGCGGTCGCCGAGTACTGCATCCACGTCGACCACACCGGGCCGCTGGCCGACCTACGGATCGAGGTCGAACCCGCCGACGGGCACGACGGCCCGGCGCTGGCGGACGCCGTGGGTCGGGCGGTGCGCGACGAACTGCTGTTCCGCGTCGATGTGACCGCCGCCGCGTGCGGCGCGCTGCCGCGGTTCGAGCTGAAGGCGCGGCGGCTCGTGCGCCACGGGTGACGCGGCTCGGGGCTTCGCCGCTCGCGGCGGTGCAGGGCATGCCCTGCACCGCCGCGAGCGGCGAAGCCCCGAGCCCCGACCCGCACCGGTTCCTAAAACACCCCCACGCGCCCGCGCGCCCCCGCCCCCGGAGCCCTCCCATGAAGCACCTCGGGACCGCCCTCCTCGCCCTCGCCGCGGCCGCGTCGCCGGCCGCCGCCCGCGACTGGATCCACTGGCGCGGCCCCGAGCAGAACGGCGTCTCCCGCGAGACGAACCTGCCGGCCACCTTCGACCCCAAGCTCGGGGCCAAGGGGAACGTCGTGTGGCAGCAGCCGTTCGGCGGCCGCAGCGCCCCGCTCGTCATGGCCGGGAAGGTCTACCTCATCCAGGGCGTCGGCGAGGGGTTCCACGAGGGCGAACAGGTCGTCTGCCTCGACGAGAAGACCGGGGCCAAGCAGTGGACGTTCCGCGTCAACGTGTTCCACACCGACATCGTGTCGAGCCGCCTCGGCTGGACCACCCTCACCGCCGACCCCGACACCAAGACCGTCTACGCCCACACCACCGCCGGCGTGGTGGTCGCGCTCGACCCGGCCGGGAAGCTCCTGTGGCAGCGGAGCCTCACGGAAGAATTCGGCCGCATCAGCGGCTACGGCGGCCGCATCGTCACCCCGGTTTTCGACAGCGGGCTGTGCGTCGTCGGCATGGTCAACAGCAGCTGGGGCGACCTGGCCAAGGGGTCGAACCGGTTCGTCGCCCTCGACGGCAAGACCGGCGAGGTGGCGTGGTGGGGCGACACCCCCGGCGCCATCAAGGGGACGTACTACAGCTCGCCGGTGGTCGCGGTGATCGGCGGGCAGCGGCTCCTCGTCAGCGGCGGGGCCGACGGGGCGCTCCACGCCTTCAAGGTCCGCACCGGCGAGCGCGTCTGGAGCTACCGGTTCGGGGCCGGCGTCATCAACGGGTCGCCGATCGTGGACGGCAACCTCATCTACTGCAACCACGGCGAGGAGAACCCCGAGGGCGGGGCGATCGGGAAGGTGATCTGCGTGGACGCCGCCAAGCTCGACGCCAAGACGAAGGCGCCGACGAAGGTGTGGGAGTACGTGCGGGCGAACCGGTTCGGGCTCGCCTCCGGGGCGCTGGCCGGCGGCAGGCTGTACCTCCCGGACGACAGCGGCGAGCTGTTCTGCTTCAACGCCAAGAACGGGAAGGTGGACTGGAAGTACCGCTACGGCAGCGAGGTCCGCGGCGCCCCGCTCGTCGCCGACGGCCGCATCTACATCTTCGACGTGAAGGGGCGGCTCGTTATCATCCCGAACAAGGGCGGCGCCGAGCCGGACCCGGACGAGGTGTTCGCGTACAAGTTCCGCGACCCGAAGGGGCTGCTGAACGAGACGAACGGCACCCCCATCGCCGTCAACAACCGCATCTACTTCACCACCCGCACCGACCTGTTCTGCCTCGGCCTGCCGGACGCCAAGGACGACTGCGGCAAGTACACGGAACAGCCGGCCGAGACGCAGTTCGACGAGTCTGCCGCGCCGGCCGCGCTCCGCATCTTCCCCGCCGACCTCACCGCGACCGCCGGGGGCAAGGTCGGGCTGAAGCTGGTCGTGATGGACGCGAATGGGCGGGAACTGACCCTCCCCACCAAGGACTTCGGGAGCGAGTGGGCACTGCCGACCCCGCCCCCCCCGAAGGGGGCGACGGCCGGCCCCCCGCCGCTCGCCGGGAAGGTCGAGAGCGCGGATGCGAAGACGGCCACCCTGCATCTGGCGGCGAACCCCAGCCAGCAGGGGTACGTGTCGGCCAAGGCGCTGAACCTCACCACGCAGGCCCGCGTCCGCGTCGCGGCGGAGGTGGGGTACAAGCAGGACTTCGAGAAGGTGCCGGAAGGGGCGACGCCCGGCGGGTGGGTGAACGCCCAGTCGAAGTACGTGGTTAAGAAGCTCCCCGACGGCACCGTCGTGCTGAGCAAGGTGAACACCGACAGCCGGCCGCCGTTCGCCCGCGCCAACGCCTACATCACCGGCCCGTCGGCGGCGGACTACACCATCACCGCCGACGCGTACGCCACCGAGGTCCGCGAGCGGATGCCGGACGTCGGACTGGTGAACAGCCGGTACACGCTCATCCTCGACGGCAAGCCGGACGAGGAGAAGAAGGCCCGGCAGCTGCGGCTGGTGTCGTGGGAGGCCCGGCCGCGGGTGAACCTGGCGACGAACTTCGACTGGCAGCCGGGGACGTGGTACACGATGAAGCTGACGGCCGACCCGCAGCCCGGCGGCAAGGTGACGGTCCGCGGCAAGGTGTGGAAGCGCGGGGACGCGGAGCCGGCGGCGTGGAACATCGAGTTCGACGACCCGGCCGGCAACCCGAACGGCGCCGCCGCCCTGTACGGGTACGTGTCCGACCCGCAGATCAGCCCCGAGCTGCCCGGGTCCGACATCTTCTACGACAACGTGACGGTCACGCCCAACGGGAAGAAGTGATCCGTGCCCGAAGCCCGGGGACGGCCGTCCCCGGGCTTTCCACCCCGACCACGACCTGGGACCAACCTATGACACATACTCTGACCCCCCGCCGGACACTCCTCGGCGTCCTTTTCGCGGTCGTCGCCGGCGCCGCGCTGCTGCCTCGGTCCGAGGCCCAGCCGGCGGCCGCCGACCCGAAGGCCGCACCGAAGGCGACCAACGCCGGCCCCAACGACCACACCATGTTCGGCGGCACTCCCGACCGGAACATGGTGAACCTCGTCGCCAAGAACGTCCCCGCGAAGTTTAACCTGGACAGCCCGGCCGACATGGTGTGGAAGGCCGACCTCGGCTCGAAGTCCTACGCCGGCCCGATCGTCGCCGGCGGGCGGGTCTACGTCGGCACCAACAACGCGCGGCCGCGGAACAAGCGCGACACCCAGAAGGACGCGGACGGCGAGGTGGAGCCGCTCGACAAGGGCATCCTGATGTGCTTCGACGAGAAGACCGGCGCCTTCCAGTGGCAGATGGTCTGGGACAAGCTCCCGTCGGGGCAGGTGAACGACTGGCCGCACGAGGGCATCTGCTCCACCCCGGCCGTGGAGGGCGACCGCGTCTACCTCACGTCCAACCGCTGTACCGTCGTCTGCCTCGACGCCAAGGGGCTGAAGGACAAGAACGACGGCGTGCAGACCGAGAAGTACAAGACGGACACCGACGGCGACGTGCTGTGGGAGTACGACATGATCGCCGAGCTGAAGGTGTTCCCGCACAACATGACGTCGGCGTGCCCGCTCATCGTCGGCGACCTGATCTACGTCACCACCGCGAACGGCGTGGACGAGGGGCACTTCAACATCCCGAACCCGACCGCGCCGAGCTTCGTCGCGCTGAACAAGAACACCGGCAAGCTGGCGTGGGCCAAGAGCTACCCCGGCCGCGACATCATGCACGGGCAGTGGTCCAACCCCACCTACGCCGAGATCGGCGGGGTGAAGCAGGTGATCTTCCCCGGCGGCGACGGCTGGCTGTACGGCCTAGTGCCCGAGACCGGCGAGATCATCTGGAAGTTCGACTGCAACCCGAAGGACGGGGTGTACGAGCTCGGCGGCGTCGGCACCCGCAACGACTTCATCGCCACCCCGGTCGTCCACGACGAGAAGGTGTACATCGCCGTCGGCCAGGATCCGGAGCACACCGACGGCATCGGCCGGCTGTGGTGCATCGGGCCGAAGGGGAAGACGGGCGACATCTCCGACGAGCTGCTGGCCGGGAAGAAGAAGGACGACGCCGGCCGCGACGTGGGCGTCGGCAAGGCGAACCCGAACTCGGCCAAGGTGTGGTCCTACGGCGGCGAGGACAAGACGCCGTTCTCGGTCCGCGATTTCAAGTTCGGCCGGACGATGAGCACCGCCTGCATCGTGGACGACGTGCTGTACCTCGGCGAGCTGCCCGGCTACATGCACGTGCTCGACGCCAAGACGGGCCAGCACAAGTGGCAGTACGACACCAAGACCGCGATGTGGGGCTCGGCCTACTACGTGGACGGCAAGGTCATGATCGGCAACACCAACGGCGTCCTGTACGTGTGGAAGCACGACAAGAATCCGCCGGTGATCGAGGAGCAGACCGCGGACGCCAAGGACCAGAAGGAGGCGCGGGCGTCGCGGCTGCGGCAGCGGGCCGAGATCGAGAAGCGCTTCCTCCTCGCCACCATCGAGTTCGACGCCGCCATCTGCAGCACGCCTGTCGTGGCGAACGGGGTGCTGTACGTGATGACCGAGAAGTCGCTGTACGCCGTCCGCGCCGGCCGGAAGGACTAGCACGCGCGAAAGCCCGGGGACTGCCGTCCCCGGGCTTTCGTCCCTTCGCGCCACTATGACTAGCCTCACCCCAGCCCCGAAGTACCCGTTGGAGCGGCCGTGAAAGACACCCCCGGCAAGCCGGCCCCGGTCACCGGTAGCACCCTCGACGAGCGCATCCGGAACGCCCGCGCCGCCCTCGACGCCAACATCCGCGACACGGTCCGCTGGCACTTCAGCCCCGACACCGGCACGCCGTTCTGGCTCGACAAGGCCAAGACGTTCGACTTCAACCCGCTCACGGACGTGAACGGGTGGGACGACATTAAGAGGTTCCCGTTCTTCGAGGACGACTGGCTCCGCGGCGGCCCCGTCCGCCGGTGGGTGCCGAAGGGGCTCGCCGACCGCGGCGTCTACGTCTTCGAGACCGGCGGAACCACCGGCCTCCCCAAGAGCCGTATCGTCATCGACGACTTCAAGATCGACTACGAGATGATGTCCGACACGCTGCCGGACAAGCACTTCCCGCGCGGGTCGAACTGGCTGATGCTCGGGCCGAGCGGCCCGCGGCGGCTGCGGCTGGCGATCGAGCACCTGGCGCAGTACCGCGGCGGCATCTGCTTCGCCATCGACCTCGACCCGCGATACGTCGTGAAGTGCATCAAGGAGAGGAAGATCGCCGAGGCCAACGCCTACAAGCAGCACTGCATCGATCAGGCGGTTACGGTGCTCGCCGGCGGCCACGACATCAAGTGCATGTTCACCACGCCGAAGCTGCTGGCCGCGCTCGACGAGTCGCTGCGGGCCGGGAAGCTGGAGGACAAGTACCGCGAGCTGAAGAAGCCGGTGCCGTCCGGCGGGCTGCGCTCGCTCAAGGCCGCCGGCATCACCGGCATCTTCTCCGGCGGCACCGAGTTCACCCCGCAGTTCACGCGGGAGGCCTACGAGGAGATGCTCGACAACGGCGACGTGTACATGACGCCGACCTACGGCAACACACTGATGGGGCTGGCGTGTTCGAAGCCGATCGGGCCGGAGGACGGGTTCAAGATCAGTTACTACGCCCCGCAGCCGCGGGCGGTGATCGAGGTGGTGGACCCGAAGGACTACAACCAGGTGGTGCCCTACGGCGGCACGGGTCGGGTGCTGCTGAGCACGTTCACGAAGGAGTTCTTCGTGCCGCGGTTCCCGGAGCGGGACGAGGGCGAGCGGGAGCCGCCGTTCGAGAAGTACCCGTGGGACGGGGTGAGCGGCGTCCGCCCGTTCAGCGAGCTGGCCGGGTCCACAGTCGTCGGCGTGTACTGAGGGGGAGCCGATGCCGTCGCCGTTTCCGGGCATGGACCCGTACCTGGAAGACCCGGCCTACTGGTCGGGTTTCCACACGCGATTCGTCGTCGCCCTGGGGGCCGGCCTGACGAGGGCGCTCCCCCCTGCGTATTATGCCGAGGTCGAGCAGCACGTCTGGCTCCGCGCCGACGACCCGGACGACCGCGTACCCTTCGCCGTCCCGGACGCCTTCTTATCCGAGTCGCCCGGCGGCCCCGGTCGCGGTGCGACCGCGGTCCTGACGGCGACGACCCCGCAGACCGAGGTCACCCTGCCGAAGCCGGCCCGGCGCAAGAGCCCGCGGTACGTCGCGGTCGTGGACCAGAAGGGGAACCGGGTGGTGACGGTGGTCGAAGTCCTCAGCCCGTCGAACAAGGCCCGGGGCGAGGACCGCGACGACTACCTGGCGAAGCGGACCGACTACCTTGCGGCCGGCACGAGCCTGGTTGAGATCGACCTGCTCCGAGACGGCGACCGGCTCCCGTTCGGCCGTCCGAAGCCGCCGGCGGCCGACTACTACGCCCTCGTCAGCCGGGCCGACCGTTTCCCGAAGGCGGGTGTGTGGGCGTGGACCGTCCGCGACCCCCTCCCGGTGCTGCCGGTGCCGCTGAAGCCGGCCGACGGTGAGGTTTTACTCGACCTCCGGTTGGCGCTCGACCGGGCGTTCGAGGACGCCGGGTACGAGACCCGGATCGACTACGCCGCCCCACCGGGGTACGGCCTCCGCCGCGCGGACGCGGCCTGGGCGACCGAGCTGCTGGCGACACGGAAGGAGGGCGCCTGATGCCGTCGCCGTTCCCCGGGATGGACCCGTACCTCGAAGACCCGTACTTCTGGCAGGGGTTCCACACATCGCTGATGACGGCGATGCGGGCGACCCTGACCCCCCAGTTGCCGTCCGGCTTCTATGCGGAGTTGGAGCAACACATCTGGTTCCGCGAAGAGGACTCGCCCGACCCGGCCAAGCGAGCCCGTCCCGATCTGTTCATAAAGGAAGGCCCCCCCGACCCGGCCCGGACGACGCGCCGCGTCGTGGGTTCGGTTGCGACCGCCGAGCCGACGGCCCGGCTGGTGTTTCCCAATCTGGTCCGAGAGGTCGCGCATCACGCCATCCGCATCCGCGACGCCCGGAGCCGGCGGGTGGTGACCGCGATCGAGTTACTCAGCCCCTCGAACAAGGAGTTCGGGGACGAGTGGGATCGTTACCAGCTCAAGAGAAGCGAGCTGGTCGCCAACGACACGAGCCTCGTCGAGATCGACTTGCTCCGCAGCGGGCACCGGCTACCTCTCGGCACACTTCCCGACGGGGACTACTACGTCTACGTCACCGACGCGTCCTGGTATTCGGAAGTCGCGGTGTGGTCGTTCACGGTCCGCGACCCGATCCCCCGTGTTCCGGTCCCGCTCCCGCACCCCCACCGCCCTCTCACGCTCGACATCCGTCCGTGCCTGGAACGCGTGTACGAGGAGGCAAATTACGGCCCTCAGATCGATTACACGGTGCCGCCGGTGCCGCAACTGCGTCGTGTGGACGCCGAATGGGCGGCCGAGTTGCTGAAGAAGTCTGCCAAGAAGAAGAGGCGATAAGGACCACCCATGATCCACATCCCCGCGCTGCGGTTCGGCAAGGCGTACACCAGCCTCGACAAGGCCACCCTCGTCCACCACGTCACCGGCGAGCCGGTCGCGGAGGTGTCGCAGGTCACCGGCAGCATGATCGCCCGCGACCTCGGCGGCGTCGCCCGCGCCCACAAGGAGCTGGCCGCCATCCCCGTCCGCGACCTCCTCGCCATGTACGACAAGGCCGCCGACTACTTCCTCAACGCCGCCCTCCCCTGCGGCGACACCGAACTCACGTTCGACCAGTACGTCCGCAACCTGTCCGCCACCACCGGCAGCCCCGTCGTCTTCTGCGACCGCAACGCCCGCAAGGTCCACTACGTCCTGTCGCACATGGAGGAGGTGATCGGCGGCCTCACCCGCGGTCTGCCGCTCGAAGCGCTCGACGCCGGGTACACGACCCGCGGCGGAAGGATGCAGGCGTTCTACCCCACCACCGACGTGTTTGGCGCCGTGCTCCCGTCGAACTCGCCCGGCGTCCACTCGCTGTGGGTGCCGGCCATCGCGTTCAAGATTCCGCTGCTGCTGAAGCCCGGCCGCGAGGAGCCGTGGACGCCGTTCCGCGTGCTGCAAGCGTTCCTCAAGGCGGGCGTCCCGGCGAGCGCACTCGCGTTCCTGCCGACCGACCACGCCGGGGCCGCGGACATCCTCCGCCTGTGCGGCCGCAGCATGGCCTTCGGCGACGACCGAACCATGGCCCCGTACAAGAACGACCACCGCGTCGAGATCCACGGCACCGGATACAGCAAGTTCCTCTTCGGCGACGACCAGGCCGACGGGTGGGAAAAGCACCTCGACGTGCTCGTGGAGGGCGTCGCCGCGAACGGCGGCCGGGCGTGTGTCAATGCGTCCGCGGTGTGGACCCCGCGCAACGCCGACGCCATCGCCGACGGGCTGGCGAAGCGGCTCGCCGGCGCCAAGGCGCGGCCGTGGGACGACCCGGCGTGCGAGGTCAGCGCGTTCGCCAACCCGTCGGTCGCCGAAGCGATCAACAACCTGATCGACGAGGGGCTGAAGGAGCCGGGCGCGGTGGACGTGACGGAGAAGCTCCGCGGCACCCCGAGACTCGTGATGGAGGGGCGCGTCGCGTGGCTGCTACCGACCATCATCCGCTGCGACAGCCCCGACCACCCGCTGGCGAACAAGGAGTTCCTGTTCCCCTATGCCAGCGTGATAGAATGGCCGCAGGAGGACGTGCTGAAGCGGATCGGGTACACCCTCGCCGCCACCGTCCTCTCCGACGACCCCGCCTTCATCGCCGACGCCCTGGCCTGCCCGCTGATCGAGCGGCTGAACATCGGGCCGCTGCCGACCAACCGCCTGACGTGGGACCAGCCGCATGAAGGGAATCTGTTCACCCACCTCTACAAGCAGCGAGCCCTCCAGCACGCCCGCACCCCCGCCGGGGTTTGACTTCCAGCCGCTCGGCCGCGTCGTGTTCGGAGCCGGCACCCTCGCGCGGCTCGGCGAGGTCGCCCGCGAACTCGGCGGCACCCGCGTCCTCCTGGTGACGGACCCCGGCCTGGAAGCCGCCGGGCACCCGCAGCGCGCCGTCGCCGCCGTTAAGGAGGCGGGGCTGGAGGCGTTCGTCTTCGACGGGGTGAAGGAGAACCCGACCGAGCGCGAGGTCGCGGCCGGGGTGGTGTTCGCACGCACGCACAAGATCGACCTGATCGCGGCCGTCGGCGGCGGCAGCTCGATGGACTGCGCCAAGGGGGTGAACTTCCTCCTGACCAACGGCGGCCGCATGGCCGACTACAAGGGGCACGGCCGGGCCGCGAAGCCGATGCTTCCCTCGGTCGGCGTGCCGACCACGTCCGGGACCGGGAGCGAGGCGCAGAGCTACGCTCTCATCACCGACGAGAAGGCGCACCTGAAGATGGCCTGTGGCGACAAGAAGGCCGCCTTCCGCGTGTCCATCCTCGACCCCGAGGTGACGCTGTCGCAGCCGAAGCTGGTGAGCGCCGTCACCGGCATCGACGCGGTGGCCCACGCGGTCGAGTCGTTCGTGTGTACGAAGCGAAACCCGCTGTCGCAGACGTACTCGCGGGCCGCGTTCCGCCACCTGGAGCCGCACTTCGAGCGGGTGATGAGCCACCCGACGGACCTGGCGGCGCGGTCGGCGATGCTGCTGGGGGCGCACTTCGCCGGGATGGCGATCGAGGCGGCGATGCTCGGCGCGTGCCACTCGTGCGCCAATCCGCTGACCGCCCACTACGGCGTCACCCACGGCGTCGCCGTCGGGGTGATGCTGCCGCACGTGATCCGGTTCAACGCCCCGGCGGTCGGCGACCTGTACGCCGAGCTCGGCGGCTCGGCCGACGCCCTGGCCAACAGGGTGACCGCGATGCTGACCGCCGCCGGGCTGCCGCTGACGCTGAAGGAGTGCGGCGTGTCGGAGTCGATCCTGCCGCTGCTGGCGGAGGAGGCGAACCAGCAGTGGACGGCGCGGTTCAACCCGCGCCAGGTGGCCGAGGCCGACATCCTGGGGCTGTACCGCACCGCGTGGTGATTCGAGTAAGACCGCGCCGCGGCGCCGGTATCCTCCCGGATTTCCCCCTGCGGCCCTGCGTGAGATTCCGACTCCCACGGAGATTCCCATGCGTCGCTCCCTCCTCGCCGTGTCCGCGCTGCTCCTCCTGACCGCCGGCGCGGCCGCCGACTGGCCGCTGTTCCGCGGCGACCCGCTCATGTCCGGCGTCGGCACCGCGAGGCTCCCCGAGCAGCTCGCCGAGCGCTGGAGGTTCAAGACCGGCGACGCCATCGAAGGCGCCCCCGCGGTCGCCGGCGGTGTGGTGTACGTCGGGTCGTTCGACAAGCACCTCTACGCCCTCGACCTGGCCACCGGCAAGGAGAAGTGGAAGGCCAAGCTCGGCCACCTCAAGGCGTCGCCGTCGGTGCGGGACGGCAAGGTGTTCGTCGGCAACCTGGACGGGAAGTTCTTCTGCCTGTCGGCCGCGGACGGGAAGCAGTTGTGGACGTTCGAGACGGAGGGCGAGATCACCTCCGGGTGCAACTTCCACGGCAACAACGTCCTGATCGGCTCCCACGACTCGACGCTGTACTGCCTGTCGCCGGAGGGGAAGAAGCTGTGGGACGTGCGGACCGACGGGCCGGTCAACGGCTCGCCAGTGGTGATCGGCGACACCACGTTCGTGGCCGGGTGCGACAGCAAGTTCCACGTCCTGAACGCCAAGACCGGCGAGGAAATCGGCGCCATCGAACTCGACGGGCAGGCGGCGGCGACGGCGGCGGTGGCCGGCGACGCGGCCTACGTCGGCACGATGGCCAACCAGGTGGTGGCGGTGGACTGGAAGACGCGCAAGAAGCTGTGGGCGTTCGAGGCGCCGCAGCGGCAGCAGCCGTTCTACGCCTCCGCCGCGGTGACGAAGGACATGGTGATCGCCGGCAGCCGCGACGCGAAGGTGTACGGCCTCGACCGCGCGACCGGCAAGCAGGTGTGGAGCTTCACGACGGACGGCGTGGTGGACGCCTCGCCGGTGGTGGTGGGGGAGCGGGTGTACGTCGGCTGCCTGTCGCGGGACGGACTGTTCTACGTCCTCGACCTGAAGACGGGGCGGAAGGTGCAGGAGGTGGAGGTGGACGGGCCGGTGTCCGGGTCGGTGGCGGTCGGCCCCGACTGCGTACTGGTGGGGACCGACCGCGGCACGGTATACTGCCTCGGCAGCAAGTGAGGGCGACACATGTCGATCGCGGACATCCCGGCGGCGGCCCTGCCGACCCACCTGGACCTCCCCTGCACGGACGGGAAGCCCGTGGAGAACTTCTACCAGCCACCGCAGGCCGCGCTCCTCACCGCCGTGCTGACCCCGTGGTTGGACCGACGGCACCCGGACGGGAACTACCTGATCGGCTCCGACAACGGCGTCTACTGGGAGATCACCGACCCGCCGCTGGACGGGTGCCGGGCGCCGGACTGGTTCTACGTCCCCGGCGTGCCGAAGCTCCTCGATGGCGTGCTGCGCCGGTCATACGTCCTGTGGCAGGAGCACGTCCCGCCGACGGTGGTGGTCGAATTCGTGTCCGGCAGCGGCGCCGAGGAACACGACCGCACGCCGCAGGTCGGGAAGTGGTGGGTGTACGAGCAGGCTGTGAAGGCCGAATACTACGTCATCCGCGACCCGTACCAGGACGGGCTGGAGGTGTACCGGCGGACGAAGGGCCGCTACCGGGCGGTGCCTGCGACGCCGTCGGGGCGGTTCCCGGTCGAGGCGCTCGGCGTCGAGCTCGGCCGGTGGGAGGGGGACTACCTCGGGAACCAGGCCGTCTGGGTCCGGGCGTGGGAACCGGGGGGCGTCATGCTCCCGCTGCCCGAGGAAGCGGCGCGGGCCGAGAAGCGGCGGGCCGACATCGAGAAGGACCGCGCCAACATCGAGAGGGGGCGGGCTGACATCGAGAAGGACCGCGCCGACATCGAGAGGGGGCGGGCCGACGCGCTCGCGGCCCGGCTCCGCGCCCTCGGCGTCGACCCGGACGCGCCCTGACGCCGCGCGTCAGTCCTGCGGGTACAGGGCGGTCGAGAGGTAGCGCTCGCCGAGGTCCGGCAGCACCACCACGATCAGCTTGCCGGCGTTCTCCGGCCGCTTGGCGACCTTCACCGCCGCCGCAGCGGCCGCCCCGCAGGAGATGCCGCATAGCATCCCCTCCTCCTTCGCCAGCCGCCGGGCCATCTCGAACGACTCGTCGTCGGTCACCTGGAACACCTCGTCGATCACCGCGGTGTTCAGCACGCCCGGGATAAACCCGGCGCCGATCCCCTGAATCTTGTGCGGCCCCGGCTTCACCTGGTCCCGCGGCACGCCGTCCACGATGTGCTGCGTCAGCACCGGGCTCGCCGTCGGCTCCACGGCGATACACTTCACCCCCGGCTTGCGGGCCTTCAACACCTCGCCGCAGCCGGTGATCGTGCCGCCGGTGCCGACGCCACTGACCAGGATGTCGATGTTGCCGCCGGTGGCCCGCCAGATCTCCTCGGCGGTGGTGCGGCGGTGGATCTCGGGGTTCGCGGGGTTCTCGAACTGCTGCGGGATGAACGCTTTCGGCTCGCCGCCGAACTCCTGGAACAGCTCCTTCGCCCGGTTCACGGCCCCGCGCATGCCGGTCTCGCGGGGCGTGAGGTACAGCTTCGCCCCGAACGCCTTGAGGAGCCGCTGCCGTTCGAGGGACATGCTCTCGGGCATGGTGACGGCCAGTTGGTAGCCGCGGGCGGCACAGACGAACGCCAGCCCGATCCCGGTGTTGCCGCTGGTCGGCTCGATGATCAGGGTGTCCTTCGTGATCTTCCCGGCCTTCTCGGCCGCGTCGATCATGGCGACGCCGATGCGGTCCTTGACCGACCACAGGGGGTTGAAGTTCTCCAGCTTCCCGACGACGGTGGCCTTCGCGTCGCCGACGACGCGGCGGAGTTTAACGAGGGGCGTGGCCCCGACGGTCTGGGTGATGTCGTCGTAGACGTGTCCGCGGAACGTGGGGTCGGCGGCCATCGGCGGTCCTTCGGGAGGAGGCGGGTCGGTAGACGGCTTTCTACCCCCGCGGCCGCGGCCGGACAAGGACGGCGACGTGACGGGGCAGGACGGTAGGTCAGGTCAGCCCAGGAGCGCCCGCACGCGCGGCGTCAGCTCGGCCCACGACCGCTGGTAGGTCGCCTCCAGCGGCAGCTTCACGTACCACCCGCGGGCCAGGAACAACGCCGCCTCGGGCAGCTCGTCGCCGACGGCCAGCGGGTCGGCGTAGGCGGTGAGGCCGTCGGTCGCGTCGAACGCCGTGACGGACAGCGGCTTCCCGTCCGGCGCCGGCGGCAGCGGCTCGGACGCGACGTGATCCCACACCAGCCGGCCGAGCCCGCCCGGGTCGCGGCGGGTCGGCGGGAATGGGTCGATTACCACGACGTTTACGCCCCGCTCCAGAAACTTGACGGCCTTGTCGCGGAACTGCTCGACCGCGGCCTTGCTGGGCTTGTTCCCGGGCGACACGACTTCGATCACGGCGATGACCGCGCCGCCGACCTGCCGGATCACGATTCGGTTAGCCCGACGAGCGTAGGAGAGTGCGTCCGGTTCGGCCCGTGCCGTCACGACCGACCGGGGCGGGGCGTCTGCGACCGCGACACCGCCGGGAGGAGAGTTCGGGGCTTGAACGGTCACCACGTCCGGCTCCGACCCGAACACCTTGGACTCGGCCGCGGCCTCGTAGCCCTCGGGGAGAACCCCGCGGTTCAGGGTGCGCTTCAGCTCGATCGTCCAATCCTGATGGAAGTTGTGGTAGTCCCCGGCGCTGATGCGTGTCCAGTCGTGCATCGGCGTGGCGGTCCTCCTTCGCGGATTGTACCACGCCACAGGCGGCGGTTGAACGCCGCCCGCGGCGGGGTAGACTGGGGCGATGCGGGTCACCCTCACCGTCCTGGCCGGGCCGAACGTCGGGCACGTCGTCGAGTGCGACCGCCACGACGGGTTCGTCGTCGGCCGGTCGAAGCGGACGACGGCCCGGCTGCCGCATAAGGACGGCTTCCTGTCCCGCTACCACTTCCTCCTCGAAGTGAACCCGCCCCTGTGCCGGGTCGTGGACCTGGACAGTCACAACGGCACGTTTGTCAACGGTGGGAAGGTGGCGGCGGCCGACCTATACGACGGCGACATCCTGAAGGCCGGCCACACCGCGTTCCGCATCGGGATCGAGGGCGCTCAACCGGTGCCGGGCGACGACCCGTGTCGCACGGCCGTTCACAGCCCGCCGCTGACGACGGGGGTTCCCGGCTACCGGTTCGTGCGGGAGGTCGGCCGCGGCGGGATGGGTGTCGTGTACGAGGCCGTCCGCGAAGCCGACGGTCTGACAGTCGCGCTGAAGACGATCCGCCCCGTGGCCGACCCGTCTCGGACGGCGGTGGATCGGTTCCTGCGTGAGTCGGCGATCCTACGGCAACTCGACCACCCGAACATCGTCCGCTACCTGGACGGCGGCGAAGCGGGCGGGACGCTGTGGTTCGCGATGGAGTACGTGGCGGGCGTGGACGCAGGCGCGTGGGTGAAGCGGCACGGGCCGATGGCGATAGCCGACGCGGTGGCGGTTGCGAACGCCTGCTCCGGGGGCTGGAGTACGCGCACCGCGACGTGAAGCCGTCGAACGTGCTGCTGGAGCCGCACCCGGACGGCAGCTTCGGGGTGAAGTTGGCCGACTTCGGGCTGGCGCGGGCCTACGACGACTCGCGGATGAGCGGCCTGACGCTGACCGGCGATATCTGCGGCACGCCGGCGTTCATGGCACCGGAGCAAATCCTCGACTTCCGCAACGTCGGCCCGCCCGCCGACATCTACAGCACCGCCGCGACGCTGTACTACCTGCTGACGGCGGCGTTCATCTTCGACTTGCCGGAGGGCGTGATCGCTGCCTACGCGATGATCCTGGAGGAGGAGTCTGTGCCGATTCGGGAGCGAAGGACGGACGTACCCGCGAAGTTGGCTGATGCGATTCACACCGGTCTAGAGAAGAACCCGGTCCGAAGGCGACTTATACACGACCCGGCTGACACTGACTAGCACTACAGCGCGGGTTTCCTGACGGTCGATAGGATGGGTATCGGGAGGGAAACCGATGACCGAGCAAGAAATCGCCGCCCTCGGGCCGGCGTTCGCCGCCGAACTCCGCACCTACCGCGGGTGCTTCAAGCAGGACCGGA
>Ga0105048_10000963_pt1 | contig 46171 bp, 40 predicted proteins | sample MAT05_FD_78382 | JGI IMG/M metagenome (GOLD analysis project Ga0105048, IMG submission 78382) | Freshwater microbial communities from Lake Fryxell liftoff mats and glacier meltwater in Antarctica - MAT-05 | ecosystem: Environmental > Aquatic > Freshwater > Ice > Liftoff microbial mat | place...
GCACACGTTTCAGGTGCACGATACCGGCGTTCCTCGCCCCAAGCACCTGGTCGACGGGGGGCTTCGGATCGGCAACCATGATGCGTCGGCGCACCTGGCCGACGTCAACGGGGACGGCAATCTGGTGAAGCGACGGTTACCTGCACGTCGACAACCTCGGCTCCGTCGAAACCGTGACGGACCAGACCGGGAGTAAGTCCGCCGAGAAGCGGAGCTATGACGCCTTCGGCGCCCGCCGGAATCCAATCTGGGGAGCCGCGCCGGTCGCGTTCTCCTCGCTGACGACGCGCGGCTTCACCGGGCACGAGGACGACGAGGAGCTTGGCCTCGTCAATATGAAAGGCCGTCTCTACGACCCAAAGGTCGGGAGGTTCTTGACGACGGATCCGATCGTCTCCGATCCCGCCTTCGGGCAAAGCTGGAACCCCTACACGTACGGATTGAACAATCCGCTAAAGTACGTGGATCCCAGCGGGTTCGAGACGACGGAGACAACGTACTCCAACGGGACCCGCGCCATTGTTTTTGATCCCGTTCACTTGCTTGTGCGTCCTCCGATCGGCCCGCCGCTCCCGCCGCCTCCGAACGTCGCGGCCTCGCAGGCCGGGCTTTCGATCGTGCCCACGGACCTGAACGCTACAGGAAACCAGGGCGCGTCCACCCCCATCGCGCCCATGGCGCCGTACGATCTGACGTTCGGGAAGAGCGGTGGGCAGATTGCCGGTGAAATCGCCCGAGGGGCGAGACAAGGCCTGGTCGACATCGGCTACCGCGCCGTGGGCTTCGACTGGGGGAGCATCCCGGGGCAGCTAGAGAGTCTTGGGCAAGACCTCCTGACGGGCGATGTGGAGGGCGCGCTCGATCGGCGCTTCGTCGCGCCGCTGAAGCAGGGCGTGGACAGCACGGTCGATGCGCTGATTGCGGGCGACTTCGAGGCCGCCGGGCGCCTCGGGGTGACGGTCGTAAATGATGCGGTGGGAACAGGAGTGCTGGTCGGCGGCGCGATCGGGGTGGGGGCGCAGGCGGTGGTGGACGCGACCCGGGTGCCCGCGGGGACGAGCCCGACAGGCGGAGCGAAGCGGGGGCCGAAGACGGACCCGAATGCGCCGCATAATGCGAAGGTGCGCTCGGAAGGTGATAAGCTACATGCTGAAGGAAACGATATTCTCAGCGGCGGCGGACGTGAAGAAGAAACTGCGGTGAAGACGCCTGGAGGCGAGAAACAAAGCCGGCGCCCTGATATCATCTACAGAACGCCCAACAGAGAAATACGGGGCAGGAACGTGGGAAGAACAACCGCCGGGGGGCTCCTGTGCCGCGCGAGGTTCGTGCGCTTCAAGATCTGAACGGTCCCGGCAAGCTGCCAACTGATTTTACACCCTATGACAGGTAATAGTTATGACGGATATATCTATCCAGTTTCACGCACTGCGAAAAGAGCTCTCACCGCTGTTCGTGGAGGTCGCAAAGAAGCCTGAGTTTCATGTGTTTGCGGTGAGATTTCCACCTTTCTCCATCGTGGAGATTGATCCCACACGGCTCGACGAGGCGTTCGCAGACGATTCGATCGATCGACTTTCTTTCACCATGCAACCCGTAGACTTGTCTGCGGTGCGCGGCGGCATGGCATTTCTCGAGGCGAGTCCAGGCGCCTTGACGCTGAACATTGGCCCGATGACAAAAAATGGACTCGAAGAATCTATATTATCGACTCGTTTCGATGCTTCGAAAGGACCGTCGCCGTGGGCGCCACTTGCCAAGAAGATTCGATCTATCACGAAGGCTGGTGTGGTTGCCGTAAACCCGGACACGGGGGCGACTTGCACGTCGAGAAACCATCGGTTCACCAAGGGAGCAAGAGAGCTGGAGCTGACGGGCGTGCCCATGATGCAGCTCGGCGGGAAAATCAAAATCCTGCTTCATGATTGATCTGCATAGTACCCGTTCACGGGGGTGCCATGCGTGAGCATATGTGATCATATGCCTTCGGGGAGACCTGGTGGGGGAGCGGCGCTGGAATGAGGAACGGACTCGGAGCGCGCACGCGCACGCGCACGAAGACGCGCACGGGGGACGAAGACGGGGACGAAGACGGGGGGGAGATGACGTTCAGCTTGGGGTTGCGGCCCTCCAGGGAGAGCACGGCCGAAAAATGCCTCCCCCAGGGCGACGATTTCATCCGATAGTCTGCCTCCTATGGCCGACGAAAGGTTCGCGGAGACGTTCGCGGTGCCCCCGCCGGAATCGCTCGTGGGCGCCGCGCTGTCGCTGCCGCCCGGATCGCCGAGCGGGCCGCCGATCCTCGCCGAGCGTTACGTGATCCTCGGGATGCTCGGCGCGGGCGGCATGGGCAACGTTTACAAGGCGCGGGATCTCGAGCTCGACGAGCTGGTGGCGCTCAAGGTGCTGCGGCCGGAGCTGGTGGGGGCGCCGGGGGTGCTCGATCGGTTTCGCCGCGAGGTGAAGCTTTCGCGGCGGGTGACGCACCCCAACGTCGCGCGCGTCTTCGATATCGGCGAGCACCGCGGCGAGAAGCTCCTGACGATGGAGCTTATCGACGGTGAGTCGCTCGCGGCGCTGCTCGCGCGCGAGCGGCGGCTCTCGGTGGGGCGGGTCGCGGTCCTCGCCTCGGCGATCTGCGCCGGCCTCGCCGCGGCCCATGCGGCAGGCGTGATTCATCGGGATCTCAAGCCGGACAACGTGCTGATCGATCGGAGCGGGCGCGTGGTGCTCACCGACTTCGGGATCGCGCGGGCGATCGCGCCGGGCGCGGATCGCACCGCGACGAGCTTCGTGGGGACGCCCGCGTACATGGCGCCCGAGCAGGTCGAAGAGGGGGCGGAGATCGACGCGCGCGCCGACCTCTATGCGCTCGGCGCGATGCTCTACGAGCTCGTCGTCGGCGAGCCCGCGTGGCAAGGCGCGTCGGTGCTGGGGATCGCCGTGGCGCGCCTGCTTCGGCCGCCGCCTGATCCCAAGGTCAAGCGCCCCGATCTCCCCGACGCCCTCGCCGCGCTGATCCTTCGTTGTATGGCCCGCGATCCTGCCGATCGACCGGCGTCGGCCGAGGCAGTCGCCGGGGTGCTCGCCGGCCTGACGCTGCCGGCGATGGAGTTCCCGCCGACCCCGTTGCCCGAGGCGTCGGTGGAGCTTCGGGGTTCGTTCGCCAAGCGCGTCGCCGTCCTTCCCTTTCGCAACGCCGGCGCGCCCGAGCACGAGTACCTCGCCGACGGGTTGACCGAGGATCTCATCGATCTGCTCAGCGTCGCGCCCGGCCTGCGGGTGCGCTCGCGCGGCGTGGTGATGCGCTACAAAGGCGTCGATCGCGATCCGCGCGAGCTCGGGCGCGATCTCGACGTCCAGGTGGTCGTGGAGGGATCGGTGCGCCGGGCCGGGGGCGCGGTGCGGATCAACGTGCGCGCGATCAGCGTCGCCGATGGGTTCCAGCTCTGGGCGCGGCGCTTCGATCGTCCGGACGCGGAGCTGCTCGCGGTGAGCGATGAGACCGCGCAGGCGATTGCTTCCGCGCTCGCCTCGCCGCTCGGCGTTCCGCCTCGCCTGATCTCCACTGATCCCGAGGTCGCCGACCTCTACCTGCGCGCGCGCGCGGCCTACCGCAGCTTCTTCACCGAGCTCCGGAGCACCTCGATCGATCTCTTCGCCCAGGCGATGGCCCGCGCCCCGGAGGATCCGCGCATCCTCTCCGGCTACGCGATGGCGCGCGCGAGCTCCTGGAACAACGACGGGACCGGCGGGCAGACCGCGCAGCAGGCCGCGACGCGCGCCGTGGAGATCGCGCCGCACCTCGTCGAGCCGCACCTCGCGCTCGCTCAGGTCCGCTTTCAGGCGGGCGACGAGGCCGGCGCGGTGCGGCCCGTGCGGCGCGCGCTCCGGATCAGCCCGACCTGCGGCGAGGCCCACGATCTCCTCGGCCGGATCCTCTCCGAGACGATGCGCCTCGACGCCGCCGCCCGGCACCTCGAGGCCGCGGTCACGCTCGAGCCGGACTACGAGCTGACGGCGCTCGCGCTCTGCCGGACCTACGAGCTCCGCGGCGAGCGGGATCGCGTTGATCGCTGGGTCGAAGCGAGGCCCAGCCGGATCACCGGCGGGGCCGTGCTCGCCCGGATCCTCGTCTGGCGCCGCGACGCCCCGCGCGCCGTGGAGATCCTCCGCACGCTCCCCGAAGCCGAGGGGGCGATCGCCGTGCTCCGCGCTCTCCTCGAGCTCGCCGCCTTCGGCAAGCCGCCCTTCGAGGTGCTCAGCGCGACGATGCTCAGCCGCGCCAGCGGGCGCTCCCTCGCGTTCTTCCATCAGCTCGAGGCCGAGGGCGCCAGCGTGCTCGGCGACGTCGATCGCGCCCTCGCGGCGATCGAGCGGGCCGCCGCCGTCTCGTTCTTTGACGAGGCGTGGATGGAGCTCTGCCCCGTGCTCGAGCCGCTCCGCGCCCACCCGCGCTTCCTCGCCGTCAAGTCGGTCGCCGCCGCGCGCGCGGCCCGCGTCGTGGCGGAGCTGCTCGCTCCCGAGGCGTGACGCCGCCCTCTCTCTTCCCTCGCCAGGACCCTGCCATGCAGCTCTCGCTCTCGGAGTTCGAAGCCGCCCGCGCCCGGATCACCGGCCACGTCCGCGTCACCCCGGTGATCGTCTGGGAGCCCCGAGAGATCGCGGCGAAGGTCACGCTCAAGCTCGAGCACCTCCAGATCGGCGGCTCGTTCAAGGTGCGCGGCGCGATCAACTGCCTGCTCGACGAAGATCCGGCGCGGCTCAAGCGCGGCGTGGTCACCGCGTCGGGCGGCAACCACGGGATCGGCGTCGCCTACGCCGCCTCGCGCGTCGGCGCCGAGGCGGTGGTCTTCCTCCCCGAGAGCGCGCCGGCCTCGACCGAGCGACGCCTCGCCGCCCTGGGCGCGCGGTCGATTCGCGGAGGCCTCGCCTGGGACGACGCCTGGCAGGCCGCGCTCGCGCACGCCGAGCGGGAAGGCGCGCTCGCGGTTCATCCCTTCGAAGATCCTCGCGTGATCGCCGGGCAGGGGACGGTGGGCCTCGAGCTCTTCGATCAGGCGCCCGACCTCGACGCCGTGCTCGTGGCGATCGGCGGCGGCGGCTTGCTCGCGGGCACCGCCTCGTCCCTCCATGCCCGCAATCCGTCGATCCACGTCATCGGCGTCGAGCCCGAGGGCGCCGCCTCGATGACGGTGAGCCTGCGCGCCGGCCGGGTGGTCCCGCTCGACGAGGTCCGCACCATCGCCGGCACGCTCGCCCCGCGCAGCGTCGGTCCGAACACCCTGGCGATGATCGCGCGCGAGGCCCCCGACGTCGTGCTCGTGAGCGATGACGAGCTCCGCGCGGCGATGCGACGGCTCTGGGACGATCTCCGCCTCCTCGTCGAGCCAGCCGGCGCCGCGGCGGTCGCGGCGCTCCTCTCGGGCCGCGCCCCGCTCGGCGATGCCCGGCACATCGGCGTCCTGGTCTGCGGCGCCAACCTCGATCCTGCGCTCGCAGCCGCGGTGCTTGGGTGATCCCGCGCGAGAAACGCGTCGGGGTATGGGGGGCCCCGACGAGCTTTGCTTGGCGGGGGGAGAGGGCGCGAGCCCTCTCCTGGGAACCAAGATCCTTTTGCCGCTTCCCGCGTAAGATGGGAACCCCGCCGTAAGCCCTGTGTCGGCTCGGCGTTCCCCGGAGAGCCATGAAACCGACCCGCGTCGCCGTCCTCGCTGCCCTTGGCATGATGCTCACCAGCGTCTCGGTCTATTCGCTCACGCCGCCCGGCGGCGTCCGCATCAGCGGCTCGGGACCGAACGATCCGATCGGCGCCTCACCCGAGAAGATCCCCGAAATCCCCGTGGATCAGACCGAGCTCGCCCACTTCACCGCCGGCTCGACGCTCACGGTCGACGGCCGCCTCGGGCATCCCCACCTCGCCCGCTCCGGCAACGGCGAGACCTTCGTGATGCTCGAGGTCCGCGGCGCCGACAGCGCCAAGGCCCGCGTCCCCGCGCCGGTGAACCTCTCCCTGGTCATCGATCGCTCCGGCTCGATGAAGGGCACCCGGATCCGCAACGCCATCAACGCCGCCACCACCGCGGTGGGTCGCCTCAACGAGGGCGACACCCTCAGCGTCGTCACCTTCGACACCCAGGTGCAGATCGTCGTCCCGCCGACCACCATCACCGCAAGCTCACGCGATCGGCTGATGGACGATATCCGCCGCATCGGCCTCGGCGGCGACACCTGCATCTCCTGCGGGCTCGAGCAGGCGATGTCGCTGATCGAGCAGACCCCGGGGAAGGTCAACAAGATGATCCTCCTCAGCGACGGCGACGCCAACCACGGCGTGCGTGACGTGCCCGGCTTCCGGAGCATCGCCCAGCGCGCCGCGAGCCGCGGGATGAGCGTCACCACCATCGGCGTCGACGTCGACTACAACGAGAAGATCATGGCGGCGATCGCCCAGGACTCGAACGGGCGGCACTACTTCGTCGAGAACGACGCGGCGCTGGCGCGGGTCTTCGAGTCCGAGGCCGAGAGCCTGACCTCCACCGTCGCGAGCGGGGCCGAGGTGGCGATCGATCTCGCCGCGGGCGTCGAGCTCGATCGGGTCTTCGATCGCACCTTCCGCCGCGCCGGCAACCGGATCATCGTCCCCCTCGGCACCTTCGGGCAGGGCGACGTGAAGACGGTGCTCCTCAAGGTCAAGGTCCCGGCCCAGACCGACGGCAAGGTCGCCGTCGCCGGGGTGGATCTGACCTACCGCGATCTCGCCGCGAACAGCGACAGCCGCTGCGCCGGCAAGCTGGCCCTCGAGGTCGGCGACGGCGTCGGGGCGGGCGATCTCGACCCGGTGGTGAGCGGCCGCGTCCGCCGGAGCGAGACGGTGACGACGCTGAACGAGGCCAACGGCCTCTTCGCGCAGGGCCGCGTGGCCGAGGCGACGCGCAAGCTCGAGCAGCAGGACAAATCCCTGCGCGCGGCCGCCGACGAGGCGAAGAAGAGCGCCCCGTCCGCGAAGTCGAAGGACATCGACGACGACTTCAAGAACCAGATCGCGGCGATCGGCGGCGCCAACTCCGGCTTCGCGGCCCCCGTCACCGCCTCGCCGTCGCCCGCGTTCGCGCAGGCTCCGGACGGCAACAGCTTCGGCAACGGCAGCTTCGCGTCACCCCCGCCGCCCGTTGCTCCGCAGGCTTCGCGCGCCGGAAAGAGCGCCGTGAAGCTCAATCAGCAGCGCGCGGTCGAGCTGGGCTTCTGAGAGCGCTCTGAGCCGTCAGCGGTCCTTCTGCTCGAAGCGCCCATCGGCGTGCTTCGCGAACCGGCCAGCATCCTTGGCGTGGACCGGATCATCCGAGAGCCAGGGCCAGCCTCCGAAGCGCGTGCGCTGATAATCCGTCATCGCCCGCTGCACCTCGGCCCGGGTGTTCATCACGAACGGGCCGTGCTGGAACACCGGCTCCCCGATCGGCCGACCTTGCAAGACGAGGATCTCGCACTCCCCCTCGCCGGCCTCGAGGCTGACCTCGACCGAGCTGCGAATCGTCACCGCGGCGTGGGCGTCAATCGCTTCGCCCGCCACGCGCAGCGAGGGGCCGCGGAAGAAGTAGAGCGTCCGCACCGCCTCGGGATGCGTCGCCGCCGGGAGCGTCCAGCGCGCGCCCGCGTCGAGCCGGATGCACCAGATGGCGACGTCGGTGTCGGCCCGTGTCGCCCACGATCGCGGCGGCGGTGACGGCGCCCGCGCGTCGGCGAGCTGCCCGGCGATCACGGTGACCTCCGTCTTCCGCCCCTCGGCGTCGGTGAAGACGCGGCGAGGGATATCCTGACTCCACAGCATCGTGAAGTGAGGCGGAACCATCTTGTCCTCGCCTGGCAGGTTGAGCCAGATCTGGAAGAGCTCGAGCGGGTTCGGCGTCGTGCGCGAGAGCAGCGGGAACATCTCGCAGTGAACGATCCCTTCGCCGGCCGTCAGCCACTGCACGTCGCCGGAGCCGAAGCGGGCGGTGGCGCCGAGCGAATCGGAGTGATCGATGGTGCCGCGCCGGACGATGGTCACCGTCTCGAAGCCGCGGTGTGGGTGCTGCGGGAACCCGGGCACGACCTTGCCGTGGTACATCCGAAACCCATCCTTGACCGCGAAATCCTGCCCGAGGTTGCGCCCGGCGAGCGACGTCGCGGGGCCAAAGCGCTCGTTGCCCGCGGGGTAGGCGTCGTCGTGGTGCACGCAGAAGAGGAAGGGATCGTTGGTTACCCAGGGGAAGCCGAGGGGGCGAATATCGAGCACGGGGTCGGTCACGCGGCGAGCATAAGCGGAGGCTTCCCCGGCGTCGATCTCCTCAGCCGCCGATGTTCTGCGCGCCCGACGTCCGCGCGGATCAGCGTCAACGTCCCGCGGCGCGGCGGGCGAAGAGGGCGAGAGCGAGCAGGCCAAAGAGCGCGGCCGAAGGCGAGCCGGGGCCGCGGCTCGACAGGAGACAGCCGCAGCCGCCGGAGGTGCTGTCGGTGCCAGTGCCACTGTCCTGGTTCGGCCCCCCGTCGGGGAGGACGCCGCCGTCGTTGTCCAGATTGGGGACGCCGCCGTCGCCCTGCGGGATAGGCCCGCTGCCGCCATGCTCATAGGCGCCGACGTCGGGCGCGTTGCCGACGAAATGATCGTTGATCCCCGGGATGGACATCGCGCGATCGACCACGAGCGCGCCCATGGTCGGTACGAAGTCAGCGCCGAGGCCGGGATCGCCGAAGGCACCATGGGCCTCCTGCGTCGCGCCGGCCTGGAAGGTCGCCAAGGTGTCGTAGTGATCGTTGGTGGTGCCGTTCCACCAGGAGAAGAGCTGCGTGGTGTCGGTCGTCCACCAGACGTTCCCATCGAAGCTCGGTTGCTCGCTACCTTGGTTGTTGGCGTTGGTGCAGGCGCCGCCCATCGGCGCCGCGAAGATGTTGTTGCGGAACACCACGTCGTGGATCGGCACGTTGTGATCGCCTTCGACCGCGAACCAGAGGTTGACAAGCGTCCCTTTGGTCGAGCGCACGAAGGTGTTCTGATAGACGTAGACATGCCGGCTCGGCACCGCGCTCTTGCCGCCGGTGTTGATCTTGAAGGCCGCGTCGCCCCAGTCGCCGGTGGCGACGTTGCGCACGAAGAAGTAGGGGCCCGGCATGACCGGCGCGGCCGAGAACGGGTTCTGGGCGTTGTGGATCGTGTTGCGATAGACCCGGGCGTTGACGCAGATCCCGTCGAGCTCCATCCCGTCGTCGCGCGCATCTTCAAAGCTGTTGTCGTAGATCTCGAGATCGTGGTTGGTCCAGGCGCCGGCGCCGACGAGCGCCAGCACCGGTGAGCCCTCGGCGAGGTCGCGCCCACTCTCCTCGTCGCCGCAGGGGCTGGTGTTGTCGACGTGGCCGCGGACGCGGTTCTTGCGGATGACGGTGCCGCCGCCCGGGTTGTTGTCCAGCTTGATCCCGTAGTACGTTTGGCCGGGGCAGGCCATGTTGCTCGGGCCGGTGCAGCTCTCTTGCACCAGATCGGCGATATCGTTGCTCTCGATCAGGTGAAAGCCGCTGACGAGCGCGCCGCCGGAGAACTCCGCGCCCTTGCTGATGAGCACGTCGTCATGGCCATTGTCGTGGATGAACGCGTTGCGGAGGGTGACGTGCGACGACGCGCGCAGGAAGACGCCGTGACCATCGCTGTCGGCGCCGCCGTTGCGTACCTCGAAGCCGTCGATCACCAGCCAGGCAGCGTCGTTGAGGTAGAGCGAGTTGCCGGCCTGCGCGCCGTCGATCACCGGCTTTTTGCCGGGATCGTCGGCGCGCAGAACGATGGGTGAGGCCTCGGTGCCATGGACGCTGTCGCCGCTGACGGCGGTTTAGGTCCCGGCGAGCACGCGGATCTCGTCGCCGGGCAAGGCATGGACGAGCGCGTAAGTCGGTGTGAGGTAGGGATCGTCTTTTTTGGCGCCGGAAGCCTCGCTGTCGTGTCCGGCGGGGCCGACCCAGCGCACCCGGGTCGGGGTCGGCAGCGTCGGCTGAGCGCGCGTGTGCAGCTTCATCCTCTGCGTGGCGCTGCCAGTCACGCCGTCGGGATCGGCGAGCGTGACCCGCAGCGCATAGTCGCTGCCCGGGGCGAGCTCGAAGAGGCTGGTCGCGAGGGCGTGCGGCTCGAAGAGGGTGGTCGCGTGCGCCGGGTGGAAGTCGGTGTCGCCCGGCCCTTTCACCTCGACAGTGACCGTCTCGTTGCCGCTGTCGCCGGTGAGCTGGACGATCACCCCCGCCGTTTCAAACGAGGGGACGAGGCTCACCGGGCCAAGGGCCGCCGCCTCGGCGCGGGCGGCGGCGCTGAGCGTGAGGCCGGCGGCGAGGATGCCGAGCAAGGTTCGAGGCGTGGAGCGGAGGGGGAGGCCCATGCGCAAAACGCTACCATGGCGGGCAGGAAGGCCGATTGACTTGCGTGGCGCGCCTTGCCCACGGCGAAAATGGTGTTTGATCTGGGTCGCGACGCCTCGGCTTCCACCGGCGGCCCGGCTCCCGTACGCTGCGCCCTCCGTGCTCACCCTGACGCGCCGCCCGCTCCTCCTCGCCCTCACCGCCGCGCTCGCCGCGTGCTCTGCGGCGCCGCTCCCCGTCGTCCCTGCGCCCGCTCCCACCAAGCCGCGCGCGCCCGACTGGAGCGAGGCGCCGCCCGCGCAGGCGGTGTCGCGGCAGATCGAGGTCACCCTCGGCCCGCAGCGCGATCCGGCCGGCGAGGTGACGTCGCTCGAGGTCACGATTCGCCTCTCCGAGCCTCCGGGCGAGTTCGGCGACGCGTCGCCGCTCAAGCTGGTGCTCGAGGAGTCGGAGCAGGGCGAAGGGGGGTGGCCCGACGCGATCGAGGATGTGTACGCGCGCGATGGAGAAGGCGCCCTGTCGCTCAAGACGAAGAGCGTGGTCGTCGACGGCGACCCGTGCACCGAGTGGCGATCGGAGCGGCACCCGTCGGGCGCGATCGTGATCACCTACAAGGTCCGGATCGCTCGAGGCGAGAGCCCGAAGTTTCAGGGCATCCGCGCCCACGCCGGGGGCTTCGAGGGCATGGGCGCCACGTTCCTCCTGTTGCCCGACGTCAACGATATTTACCACGCGCACGTGACCTGGAACCTGGCCGGGGCGGGGGAGAGCGCGTCGGCGGTGTCCTCGTTCGGGCCGGGCGACGCCGAGACGTCGGGGCCGCTCGATCGGCTTCGCAGCGGCTTCTATATGGCCGGCCCGCTCGGGCGGCTCTCCCTCGACGACGGAAGCGCGCACTTTCGCAGCGCGTGGCTCGGGCGGCCGATGTTCGATCCCGCCGAGGCCTCGGTCTGGGCGGCCAAGGTGCGCGAGGCGCAGCGCGGGTTCTTTCGCGACACCGATCCGACGCCGTTCACCTTCTTTTTGCGTGCCGTCCCGCGCCTCGGCCCGAGCTGGGTCGGCAACGGCGGGCCGTCGAGCTTCCTCCTGCTCGCGGGCGACGGGCTGCCCTGGGAGCGGCTCGCGCGCTTCGCCGTGGCCCACGAGATCGGCCACACCTGGATCGGCGTCGCGGGCAGCGGCATCCGCCTCGATGGGCCCGAGGGCTCCGCGTACTGGTTCACCGAAGGCTTCAACGTTCACTCCACGCGCGCGGTGCTGCTGCGCGCGGGGCTGGCCACGCCGGCCGAGTTCCTCGACGATCTGCGCGAGCGCACCGAGCGGTTCATCGTCAACCCCGACAAGGCGCTCCCCAACGAGGCGATCGCCAAGGGGTTCTTCAAGAGCGATACGGTGAACAAGGTGCCGTACGACCGCGGCATGCTCTACGCCGCCGAGGTCGACGCGGCGGTCCGCGCCAAATCCGGCGGGAAGCGATCGCTCGACGATCTCGTCCTCGGGCTGCTCGATCGGGCGCGGGCCCTCGGCAAGCAGGCGGCGGTGGCCGACGGCAAGGACGCGAAGGACACGAAGGACGCGCCGCCCACCACGGCGCTGCTCCCGGCCAGCGCCTTCCGCGAGAGCGTCGGCGTCGAGCTCGGCCCCGAGGGGCAGGCCCGCTACGACGCGGTGATCGTGCGGGGCGAGGCGCCTTTGCCGCCCTCGGACGCCTACGGTCCGTGCTTCAAGGCCGTGAAGAAGGCCGTCCCGCGCTACGAGCTCGGCTTCGACGTCGCCTCGTACAAGGAGGGCAAGCTGCGCGGGCTCGTGAGCGGATCGGCGGCGGATCGCGCCGGGCTTCGCGACGGGGATCGCGTCAAGGGCGGCGAGGCGGTGATCGGCGTCGTCACCAAAAAGGTCGTGGTGATCGTCGAGCGTGACGGCAAGGAGAAGACGATCACCTTCCTGGCGCAGGGGCCGACGGTGGACGGATCGAGCTGGGTGCGCGACGCCAAGGTGCCCGACTCCGCCTGCGCACGGCGCTGAGCTGAGCGGGCGGGACCCGTGCGATACTCGGCGACCATGGGGATGATCGATCTCTTGCAGTATCCCGTCGTCCTCGCGGTGGTGCTCTCCACGCTCGTGCTCCTCGCGGTGGTGCTGGTCGCGAACGGGTTCGGGGCCTGGTACGAGGAGCGCCTGCGGCGCATCGTCGCCGTCGTGAACAAGGGAGAGAAGATCGCCTCGGGCTTCGGGGCGTTTCGCGGCGTCGCGCAGAACCTCGACACGCGGAGCGGGGGCGAGCTGGTGCGGCGCGAGCAGACGCAGGTGAGCCAGGCTGCGCCGGGCGGCGCTGCGTGGCGGAACCGAGGCTGCGTCACGACGGCGCGCCCGTTCTTGCTGGTGCTCGAGAGCGGCGTCGAGCTCGAGATCGACGCGCACGCGCCCCGCCTCGTCGGCTTCCCGGAGTCCACGCCCGGCGCCTACACGGCCGCGCCGTTCGAGGCGCCGCGCCGCGAGATGATCGCCCGCGTCTCGGCCGGCGACGCGATCTGGGCGATCGGTGTGCTCGCGCGGCCGGTCGTCGAGGGCGGCGGCGCCTACCGATCGAGCGCCTCGCGACGTCGGCTTCGCGCGCCGCGGCGTGGGGAGATCGAGCTCTCGAAGGAGTCGCCGAGCGAGCCCTGGAAGTGGCGCGCCCTGGCCCACAAGCGCGGCGTGTCCGTGGCGCTCGGCGGGCTCGCCGTGCTCCATGGGCTCTTCTTTCGCGAGGTGGATCGCCTCCTCTTCGATGGGCCGAAGGCGCTTGATTTCTCGGTCGGGACCGAGCTCCGCCGCTCGACGTTCCTGGTGGGCCCGGCGGCCGCGCTGGTGACGATCGGCGTGCTCGCTCTGTGGCTGTACTGGGTCCGCCGCGCTCGCTCACCGCATGAGCGCTGAAGCGATCAGCCGCGCGGGAAGAGCCCGTGGCGGCCTTCGCGGCGCAGCTCGGTCATCGCCGCTTGCATCGCCGAGCGCACGCGCTCGAACGCGATCTCGACGGCCTCGGCGTCGTCGGCGGCCGACGCCGGCAGGTCGAGATCGATCGGCGCGAGGAAGCGGGTGTGGATCTTCACCGGCGGCGGGAGGTGGGGGAGGGGCACGCCGACGATCAGGCCCCAGGGTAGGGCGAAGCCGAAGGGCGCGACGTTGGAGCGGGCCCGGCGCGGGAGCCCCAGCGCCGCGGCGAGCTTGCTCCCGTCGCTCCAGATGTAGACCGAGTCGTGGGCGCCGACGCTGACGATCGGCACGATCGGGACGCCCTGACGGATCGCGGCGCGGATGAAGCCCCGCCGCTTGCCGAAGGTGATCGCGTAGCGCTGCGACCACGGCCTGCACGCGTCGAGATCGCCGCCCGGGAACACCAGCACGGGCGCGCCGCGTTCGAGGGCGCGCCGCGCGTTCTCACGGTTCGCCGCGAGGGCGCCGCTGGCGTTGAGCCACGCGCCCGCGACGGGGACATGGAAGGGCACGTCGTGCATCAGCCCGTACGAGGGGCGCTCGGGCGAGGCGTGCCGCCAGAAGGCCACCATGTGGCAGAACATGTCGGGGATGCCGGTCATCGCGTTGTGGTTGGCGACGGCGAGGAAGGGCCCGGCCGGCAGCTCGGCCGCGATCTCGGTCTCGCACCGGAAGTAGGCGTCGTAGAGCCAGCCGAGGAGCGGCATCACCCGGCGAATGAAGGCTGGATCGCGCGCGTCGAGGTCGTCCGGGTGCGCCTCGGTCAGCGCCTTTTGCGCGAAGGCGGCGAGCGCGTCCTGGAGGACGTCGCGCTCGGGTCGGGGTTCGTGCGAGAGGAGCAGCACCGCCGAAATTCCTAGAACCTGGTGGGATGGAAGGGAAGGGGCGATTCCCCGAGCGTCGCGAAGGGGGCGCGCTGCGTTAGATCCCTTCGAGCTTTACCTTCTGCCCCGCGGTTACGCCGTGGGCGCGGGTCCACCCCGCGTTGAGCTCGAGCACGTATTTCGAGAGGCAGCCGACCGAGAAGGTGTCGTCGCTCATCGTCGGCGTGCTCTCCTCGATGCCGACGATGACGCCATCGTCGTCGATGAAGAGCATGTCGAGCGAGATGCAGGTGTTGTGCATCCAGAACGTGTGATCGTCCTTCTCGGCGAAGGTGAAGATCATCCCCCGGTCCTCGCCCATCCGGGTCCGGTACATCAGCCCGCGCTGGCGATCGTGATCGCTCTCGGCGACCTCGATCGTCGTCAGCGGGGCGCCCTTGGCGTCCGGGAAGCTGATCTTCCCCGTGCGCAGCTTCGGCGGCCCCTCGGGATCGCGCGGGCAGCGGCCGTCGGGGCCGCCGGGCGGGAGCCGCTTCGCCTTTGCCGGCGTGCGCGTGATGCAGCGGCCCGCGGGCAAGGCGTCCGCTCCGGCGGCGGCGGTCGCGACGGCGCTCGGGGCCGCGGCCTTCACGGCGACCGACGAGGGATCCTTCGGTCGAGACGGCGCGGGCTCTTCGACGGGGCGCTCACAGGCCGAGAGCAGGAGCAGCGCGCTGAAGAGCGCCGCGGTGGACCGGTGCGCGATCGAGAAAACCTGGGGGCGCCCTCGCATGCGAGGCCCTTACCACGCCCCCCTCCGCGGAACTTGACCGCCGGCCCGAGCAGTCGCAAAACGACGCCGCCTTGAGACACCCCACCTCGACTGTCGTGCCCGCATCGATCGTTTTTGCCCTCGCGCTCGCCGCCTGCAAGGCCAGCCCGCCGGAGCCCACGCCCGAGCCGGTGCGAGATGCACCCGAGCAGAGCCGGGGCGGCGCCCAGACGCCGAGCCGGAAGGCACCGGAAGAGGTCCGCCGGCCCGCGCCCGCGCCGCCACAGAAACGCAAGGTCGTCGCCAAGCCCACGGCCTCGGTCACGCCGTCGCCGGACGATCCGGTCAAGGGCAAATGGTCGCTGGAGGACGCGACCAAGGGCCTCCCGGCCGGCAAGCAGATCCTCGCCACGATCGAGACCGATCTCGGCAACCTCGAGTGCAAGCTGTTCGAGGACAAGGCCCCGATCTCGGTGGCGAACTTCGTCGGCCTGGCCCGCGGGCTGCGCCCCTGGAAGACGCCGGAGGGCGCGTGGGAGAAGAAGCCCGCCTACGATGGGACGCCGTTCCACCGGATCATCAAAGGCTTCATGATCCAGGGCGGCGACGCGAAGAAGAACGGCAGCGGGGAGGCCGGCTACGTGATCCCCGACGAGGTCTGGGAGGAAGGGAGCCATGATCGCGCCGGCCTGCTCTGCATGGCCAACCGCGGGCCCAACACCAACTCGGCGCAGTTCTTCATCACCGACGCGGCCGCGTACCACCTCGACAACGGGTACACGATCCTCGGCGAATGCGGCCCGGAGGAGCTGGTCCACAAGATCGCTTCGGTCGAGGTCCAGGGCGAGCGGCCGAAGACCACGCTGACCATCACGAAGGTCACCGTCACGCGCAAGTAGGCGCGGCGCTCGCGGCGACGCGCGGACGTGAAGCATGTCCCCGCGCGGTGATGCCGGTGGGCACTCGATCCTTTCCCCGCTATCTTCAGGCCCATGCGCAATCGCATCTTCCTTCTTCTCCTCGCCATTTCTTCGCCGGTAACGCTCGCGGGCCTCGCCGGCTCCGGCTGCGGCAGCGTCAGCATCGAGACCGACCCCAGCGATCTCGACGGCGGAGGCGGCGACGCCAGGCACGACGCTCACCCGTCGAGCACCAGCGGCGGGACCGACGGGGGAAACCCGCTGGACGCCCTCCCGGACTACGTCGATCCCGGCTGCCCCGACGCCGGCCCTCCGCTGACGAATTACATGTGCGACCCGTTCAACCAGAACAACGGGGACTGCCTGGGCGGCGAGGGTTGCTACATCTTCGTGCAGTACCCGAGCGAGCCCTGCGGCGAGGAGATCTACGGCGCGGTCTGCGCGCCGGCCGGCCCCGGCGGCCAGGGGGATCCTTGCGACGGCGGCCAGAGCTGCGGCGGCGGCTTCGTGTGCGTCGTGTCCGGCTCGGGCAATCAGTGCGTCGAGCTCTGCCCGCTCACGGGCAAGGACGGCTGCGCTCCTGGGCTCTCGTGCGAGCCGATCGACGTCGAAGGGTTCGGAGGCTGTCTTTGAAGGCGATGCGGAAAGGCGCCGCGCGGGCGGCGCTCCTCTCGGGGATCTTCGGCCTCTCGGCGTGCGGCGCGCGCACCGGCCTCGACGCGGGGCCGCCGTTGCCCCCGCCTCCCGAGTGCCTCATCGACGCCGATTGCCCGACCTACGGGGACCTCTGTAACCCCGTCAAATGCGTCCCGATCCCGGTGGAGGCCGACGCGGGCGCCGACGCCGGCGCGGCGAAGGGCGGCACCTGCGAAGAGCTGCCCAAGGTCGACTGCAACTACAACGATCCTTGCACCACCGACAAGTGCACCGCCGAGACCGGGGCGTGCTCCTACCAGATCGCGACGCTCGATCTCGACGCTGACGGCTACCGCGGCCCGATCCCCGGCACGATCGCCGGCGAGGTCGGCTCCTGCGGAGACGACTGCGACGACTCCAACGAGAACGCGCACCCCGGCGGCGTCGAGATCTGCGACGGCGTCGACAACGACTGCAACGGGATCGTCGACGACAACGCGACGTTCATCCCCCTCTCGGGCGAGGTCGTCGTCTCGTCGACGGGCCTCCAGCCGGCGAGCCCCGGCGGCCTGGCCTGGAGCGGGAACGTCTACGCCTCGCTCTACTCGGGCAAGAGCAGCGGCAACCGCGTGTACCTCTCCATGCTCACCCCGAGCGGGGGCAAGGTCACGCCCCCGGGCGAGGCGCCGTTCACCTTCGTCAACGCCGACGCCTACGCCGGCCCGACGGTCTGGGTCGGCGATCGCTTCGGCGTCATCTGGCAGGACCGCCGCGCCAACAACAACTACCAGATCTTCTTCAGCCTCCTCGGCGAAGACGGCGCGAAGAAGCTCGCCGACACCCAGGTCTCCTTCGACGAAGACGGCGTCGTCGGCGCGGTGAACCCCGCGATGACCTGGAACGGGTCGGAGTTCCTCGTCGCGTGGCAGCTCGCTCCGCAGGGCATTTACAACGTCTTCGCGACGCGGCTCGCGGTCGACGGCACCGCGCTCGGCAGCCCCCTGGCGCTGACGACGAGCGACAACGGCCTCGGCAACGAGGCGCCGAGCATCGCCGCCGGCAAGGACGGCGTCGGCGTAGCGTGGTTCCTCGGGGACGCGCTCAGCAAGATCATCAGCTTCCAGATCTTCTCGACGGACCTGACCAAATCGGTGATCCCGCCGATCACCCTGACCGACGGGACGACGAACTCGGTGTACCCGACGGTGATCTGGAACAAGGACCGCTACATCGTCGCCTGGGCTGACTGGTCGGCCAGCCCCAAGGCGATCTACGCCGCCGCGATTGGCCCCGACGGGACGATGCTCGTGCCGCCCAAGCCGATCACCAACCCGGGCAAGTTCCGCTCGCGCTGGCCTCACCTGAAGGCCCTCGGGGACCGGCTGCTCGTCGTCTACTCCGACGATCGCGACGACCAGAACGCGGGCTATGAGATCTACTCGCGCATGATCTCCAACGAGCTGACGTCGATCGGATCGGAGCAGCGGATCACCAACGCCGTCGGCGACAGCCTCCACCCGCTGGCCTCGTTCGGGCCGGACGGGAACATCGGCGTCCTCTTCCGCGACGACCGGCAGGGTCAGCAAGACGTCTGGTTCACCCGCCTCGGCTGCGTCGCGGGCGGCCCGCCGCCTCCGAATCCCTGAAATCGTTGCAGCTCAAACAATGCGCGTGAGCCGCGCGGCGCGGCGCTTCGCTTCGAGGAGCACCACGCCGACGCGGGCGTCGGGGGTGGCGAGCGCCGCCAGCGCGGCGTCCCGCCCGATCGCGCAGAGCACGAGCCAGCCAAGGCGGCCGCGCACCAGCGCTTGGGTGAGCTCGCCGCCCAGGACCTTCCAGGCGACGCGCTCGCCCGTCCCGAGCAGCGCCGCCGCCATCGCCGCGATCAGCTCTTCGTCGGCGTCGCGCGGGAGGGTGGAGGCGAGGAGGAAACCTTCGGCGCTGACGACGGCCGCGCCGAGCACCTCGGGCACGCCCGCGCGCAGCTCGGCCAGCTCCGCTTCGACGCGCTCCACCCGGCTCTCGGCCAGCGGCGCGGCGCCGTCCCCGGAAGAGAGCGGCTCGATCTCGTGGGCGCCTTCGTTCATGGCGATCGTCCCCTTCGGTCGCGCGCTGATGCGGAGATCGTACCAAGCGCGCCGGGGCGCCCCGCTGCCTACGGCTTGATTCCTCGAGGCGCCGTCGTGAACGCACCCTCGCGGAGCCTCGCTGGATGTCGTCGACGCCTGCGCCGAGGCGCGCTCACTTGCAGCAGCGAAAGCCCGTCGAGTAGTCGTGGTACTTCGCCGCGTGCGCGGTGGTGCGGTAGTCGCAGCCTTCGCCGTTGATCTGCGTGTCGAGGTAGTAGCCGCCGCGGAACGTGGCGCCCTTGGCCCCCGTCCACTCGTGCAGGTTCCCGACCATGTCGAAGACGCCGAACCCGTTCTTGCAGCTCCGGAACGATCCCGTCGGCGCGAGCGAGCCCTTCACCTGGTTGAGGCGGGGATCGTTCATGTTGGTGAACGTGTACATCTCCTGCGGGGGCTCGGCGCCGGCCGTGCCGTAGTACAGGTTGAACGACGACACGCCGACGTCGTTGCAGCGGCCGGCGTGGCGCTCGGCGCCGTAGGGATACTGCGTCGGGTGCTTGCCCTTGCAGGCGAGGAGCCACTCGTCGTCGGAGCACAGGCGCTTGCCCGCGTTCTCGCACGCGGACTCGGCCTGGTCGCGGCTGATGTGGCCTTGCGGCTTCACCCCGCGGCGGCTGACCGCCTTGACCTTGAGGCCGTCGACCGGGACGAACGCCGAGTGCGGCCGCGTCTTGCCCTTCCCCAGCATCTCGACGGTGCTCGCCTCGAACTTGTCGATGCAGAACTTGCCGAGGATCGAGGCCATCCCGTCCGTGCAGCCGCGCCCCTTGGCCTCCGCCTCGTTCATGCCCGGCACGCCGGCCGCGAGGAGCGCGGCGGCGGCAACGGCGCAGAGGATCGGGGGAAGGGAGGACTTCGGCATCCAAGGATCAGCGCAAGAAGCTTTGCGACCCACCCATAGCGGGCCTTCCTCGCGATGGCAAATCGCCGCCGGAGGGCGTCGTTGACGTTGGAAGTGCAAGCGATTTCGGTCAGTGTGCGCCCCCCCAATGAGCGCCGACCCCAGCGAGCTTCCCGAGGCGGTGATCCGCAGCTCCCCCGAAGACTTCGTCGTCGAAGAGCTGCCGGCGTACCCGGCGAGCGGGAAGGGCGAGCACCTCTTCATCACCTTCCGCAAGCGGGGCCTGACGACGCCCGACGCCGTGCGCGCCCTGGCCCGCGCCCTGGAGGTCGATCCGCGCGGCGCCGGCTGGGCGGGGATGAAGGATCGCCACGCCGTGACGACGCAGACGGTGAGCTTCGCGCTCCCGATGGCGCGCGACGCCGCGATCGCCGCCTCGAAGATCGCCATCCCGGGCCTCGACGTGCTCGAGGCGCAGCGGCACGACAACAAGCTCAAGCCCGGCCACTTGATCGGCAACCGCTTCACGATCGTCCTTCGCGGCATCGATCCCGATCGCCTCGCCGCAGCGCGCGCCGCGCTCGAAGAAGCGGGGCGCGTCGGCGTCCCCAACGCGTTCGGCCCGCAGCGCTTCGGCCGCGACGGCGACAACCCCGCGCGGGCGCTGGCCTGGCTCGCGGGCAAAGAGCGCGGCCCGCGGGACCGGCGCGATCAGCGGATGCTCTTCTCCGCGCTCCAGTCGCTGCTCTTCAACGACGTCCTCGCGCGCCGCGTCGCCGCGGGCACGTGGTCCTCGGTGCTCGCGGGCGACGTCGCCAAGAAGCACGACAGCGGCGGCCTCTTCGACGTGCCGCAAGAGGGGCCCGAGCTCGACGACGCCAGGGCGCGCGCCGTAGCCTGCGCGATCACCGCCACCGGCCCCATGTACGGCGCCAAGATGCGCTGGCCCTCGGGCGAGCCCCTCGCGCTCGAGCGCGCCGTGCTCGACGCGTCGGAGCTCGACGACGCGCGTCTCGAAGCCCTCCGCTCTCTCGGCGAGGGCACGCGCCGCGCGCTGCGCCTCGAAGTGAAAGAGATGGCGGTGTCGGAAGAAGGCGCCCCGACCCCTGGCACGAATCCCACGGGAGCGGCCGCCCGGGCGTCGAGTATCGTAATTCGTTTTGTGCTACCGAAGGGTGGCTACGCCACGACGGTGCTCGGGCGGGCCTTCCGCCTCCGCGACGCCGCCCTGACCAAGCCTTCGGACGCCGAGCCCGACGCCGAAGAAGAGCCCGCTTGAAACAAAGTGCCCCTGCGCTGGGTTGCGTCGGCAAATTCGCCGTCCCCGGCTTCTCAGCGGGCACCTTTGTCACTAACTGCCCCCGAATTCCTCTCGTCGAGAGGCCCCGCCCGAAAGGCACCAGGAGAAGATGAACCTCGTCGAGTGGCTCCAGCGCATCATGGTCGGCTTCGGCGCTGCCTGGGTGATGATGCTGATGCTTGGCCTCAGCGTGATCTCGGTGGCGATCATCCTCGAGCGCGCCTGGTTCTTCTGGTCCCTGCGCGATGACCTCGACGTCCTCGCGAAGGAGCTCCGCACCTCGCTGGACGACTCGATCGAGACGGCCAAGAAGCGGATGGACGCCTCGCCGTCGGCGGAGGCCGCCGTGGTGTCTGCCGGCCTCGCCATGGCCCACCGCGGCGCGGCCGCCGCCGAAGAGGCCATGGCCGGCGCCCTCGCCCTGCAGCGGATGAAGCTGGAGCGGCGCCTCGCCTACCTCGGCACGCTCGGCAACAACGCTCCGTTCATCGGCCTCTTCGGCACCGTCATCGGCGTCATCGGCGCCTTCGCGGCCCTTGGTGAGGCGGGGAAGACGCCGATCGGCCAGGCGGCGTCGGCGGCCCTCGCGCCCCAGGCCGTCATGTCGAACATCGCCGAGGCCCTCGTCGCCACCGCCGTCGGCCTCGTCGTCGCCATCCCGGCCGTCGCTGCGAACAACTACTTCCAGCGGCTGATCAAATCGACGCTCGCCAACACCGAGGCGCTCACCCGCATCCTCCTCGCCCACCTCAAGTCCGAGCCGCTCGCCGCCGGCGTCGCGCCCACGCCGGTCGTCAAGGCCACCCCCGTCAAGGCCTCCGCCGCGAAGGGGAACAAGAAGGCCGAGGCCGCCGCCGAGCTCGACGAGGAGGCAAGCTGATGGCCTCCGCCAACTCGGGCGACGACGACGGGATGGTCTCGGGGATCAACGTCACCCCCCTCGTCGACGTCGTCCTCGTGCTCCTGATCATCTTCATGGTGACGGCGAAGCTCATCGTCTCGCAGTCGCTCCCGCTCGACCTCCCCAAGGCCGCCAAAGGGCAGGAAATTCAGATGATCTTCGGGCTGGAGCTCCACTCCAACGGCGACACGGTGATCGACGGCAAGAAGATCGCGAACGAGGAGGCGATCTTCCCGCTCGCCAAGGAGGCGCTCGCCAAGAACGCCGAGCTCCGCGCCGTGATCCGCGCTGACACCACCGTCCAGCATGGCCGCGTCATCCGCGCGCTCGATCTGCTCAAGCAAGCGGGGATCGCCAAGATCGCCTTCGGCGTCTCGCCGGTCCCGGCCGAGCCCGGCGCAGCGGCGGGGACGGACACGGCGCCTGCTCCGAAGGCGCCCGATCCGATCCCGGTAAACAAGTAAGCAGCGCGAGGCGGGAGGTGGCGATGAACCAGGCGGAGCCGGGCGCTCTCGACACGATCTCTTCGGACGCGCGCCGTCGCGGAGCGCTTTCGAACGAGGCGCTCTCGGCGATCCTCGGCCAGCAGCGACGCGGGTTCGACTGGTTCTACGCCTACTTCGGCGTCGCGTTCGCGGCCCACGTCATCGTCCTGCTCCTGGCGATGCGCGCCCATTATCTCCACGAGATGAAGGAGCTCCTCGTCGACACGCGCGCGTGGGTGCACGAGTACTTCTGGCAGATGTACGACATGGTGCCGGACAACAAACCGCCGCCGCCCAAGCCGATCGACGCGCCGCCGCCGCCCGAAGCGCCGCCGGAGCCGGCCGCGCCTGCCCCGAAGGCCGCGCCCGCTCCCAAGGATCTGTATGACGCGCCGCCGCCGCCCGCGCAGGCCGCCAAGGTGCTCACGCAGAAAGACGATCCTGACAAGATCGAGGATCTGACGGGCAACACCATCGTCAACGGCGAAGGCACCGCGGCCTTCGGGCAGCAGTCCGGCGACGGCAAGGGCGACAAGCCGGTGATCAACCCGGCGGCTTCGCTCACCGGCGTTCCCGGCGGCACCGGGACGAGCAAAGGGCCTCCGCCTCCTCCGCCGCAGCCGACGGGGCCCGATCTCTCGCGGGCAGCCAAGCCCTCCGGGAGCGCCAACTGGAACTGTCCGTTCCCACCCGAGGCCGACGCGGATCAGATCGACGACGCGCGCGCCGTGGTCGTCGTCACCGTACGACCCGACGGGACGCCGCTCTCGGTGACGGTCGTGTCCGATCCCGGGCACGGCTTCGGTCGCGCCGCGCGGATGTGCGCTCTGACGCAGAAATTCGCGCCGGCGTTCGACAAAACCGGCCAGGCGATGACCGCCTCGACGGCGCCCTTCGGCGTGACCTTCAGGCGATGATCGCCGTCGCCGGGCGTCGCCGCAGCTCGCCGCGACGCACCCGCTCGGCGCTTTGTTTTCGCTGTGGACGCCGAGTCTCCGCTATCGTGCGCACGCTGAGGCGCCCCGCGTGCGCCCGGGAGCTCTCTTGGACGTCGCTGAACGCATCGCACAGCTCGGGAAAGTGCCACTCTTCACCGGGCTCACCCCCGTCGCGCTCGAGCTGATCTCGCGCGTCGCCACCGAAGAATCGCACGCGCTCGGGACCAAGATTTTCCAGCACGGGGATCCGGGCGACAAGCTCTACATCCTCCTCGACGGCAAGGTCCGCATCAGCCGCGACGTGCCCGGGATGGGAGAAGAGGCGCTCGCGGTGCTCGGGCCCGGCGCCGTCTTCGGCGAGATGGCCCTGCTCGACGAGGCCCCGCGCTCCGCCGACGCCCGCGTCCACGAGCGCTGCCGCCTCTTGGCGCTGCCCAAGGACGCCTTCGAAGACCTGCTGTTCCTCCACAAAGACCTCGCGTACGAGGTCCTGTGGAGCGTGGTGCGCATGCTGACGGGGCGCCTCCGCGAGACCAACGACAAGCTGACGTTCCTCTCCGTCACCGGCAAATTCGAATAGGGAAACGCATGGACTCGCGCTCACGGCTCACCACCTCCGTCCTCTCGCTCTCCGTTGTCCTCGCGGCGCTCGGCGCCGCCTGCGGCCCGCCCCCACCCGTCGATGCCCCGCCGTCGCCGAGCGGCGCTCCGAGCGTCGCCCCGGTGCCCAGCGCTGTGCCTGGCGTGGAGCCTACGGCCACGCCGAGCGCTGCGGCCATCGACGGGCCGCCGACTGCGCCCGTCGCCCTCCCGCCGGGCATGCCCGCGAAGAACGCGGCGCTCTCGGCCACGAAGTTCCAGGCCGAGCTCAAGAAGCTCGGCTTCGACGGCAAGAAGGCCATGCTCGACCTCGAGAAGATGGACCTGCCGACCAAGAAGAAGCTGATGCCCCTCTTCCAGAAGGCGCTCGGCTACGACTCGTGCAACGGCTGCCACGCGGGCGACGGCGACTACCGCACGAGCACGCGGAACATGAAGGTCACCCGCAAGATGTGGAGCCAGTTCGTCAGCGCGCTGCGCGATGACGTAGGCGGCCTCGTCTTCTGCGACAGCTGCCACAACGGCGCCGATCGGATCCTGAATCGGACCGACAAAAAGGCTGTCGGCAAGTTCATGCACGAAGACTACGTCGCCAAGCTCACCCGAGCGGACAAGCAGAGCAACGGCTGCGCGACCTGCCACGGAACACCGATGCAGCCGGCGATCCTCGCGAAGCTCTGGGACATCCCCGCCAAGTAGGTCCCTCGGTCGCTCTGCTTCGGGTTTCGTACTATGAAGCCGCGCATGTGCGGCATCTTCGGGATCTACGGCCACGCCGAGGCGGCGAACCTCGCTTACCTCGGCCTGCACGCGCTCCAGCATCGCGGCCAGGAGTCGGCGGGCATTGTCTCCAGCGACGGGCAGCGGCTCTTCGCCCACCGCGCGATGGGGCTCGTCCAGGCGGTCTTCACGCCCGCTGATCTCGCGGCGCTCTCGGGCGTAAGCGCCATCGGCCACGTCCGCTACTCCACGGCGGGCGGCTCGCACCTCAAGAACGTGCAGCCGCTCGCGGTCGACTACGCGCGCGGCTCGATCGCCGTCGCCCACAACGGCAACCTCACCAACCACGCCGAGCTCCGCGAGCGCCTCGAGGCGCGCGGCTCGATCTTCCAGAGCGCCGCCGACACCGAGGCCATCGTCCACCTCATCGCGATGAGCGCGCAGCGGCACGCGCCGGATCAGGTCGCCGACGCGCTCAAGCAGGTCGAGGGCGCGTACTCGCTCCTCTTCCTCACCGAGCGCGAGATGATCGCCGTCCGCGATCCGATGGGCATCCGCCCCCTCGTCCTCGGCCGGATCAAGCAAGGCGAAGGCGCCCCGCCCGCGTGGGTCGTCGCCAGCGAGCCGGTGAGCTTCGACCTCATCGGCGCCGAGCTCGTGCGCGACGTCGAGCCCGGCGAGATGATCATCATCGACGAGCGCGGCCTCCGCAGCGTCAAGCCCTTCGCCCCGCGCGAGCGCAAGATGTGCCTCTTCGAGTACGTCTACTTCGCCCGCCCCGACGCCCGCCTCGAAGGGGCCAGCGTCTACGAGGTGCGCAAGGCCCTCGGCCGACGCCTCGCCGAAGAGCAGCCGATCCCCGGCGGGATGGACGACGTCGTGGTGATCCCCGTCCCCGACTCCGGCGTCCCCGCCGCCATCGGCTTCGCTGATCGCGCCCGCGCCCCGTTCGAAATGGGCTTGATTCGCAGCCATTACGTCGGCCGCACCTTCATCGAGCCCCAGCAGTCGATCCGCCACTTCGGCGTCCGCCTCAAGCTCAGCCCCAACCGGCCCGTCATCGCTGGCAAGCGCGTCGTCGTCGTCGACGACTCGATCGTCCGCGGCACCACCAGCCGCAAGATCATGAAGATGGTCCGCGACGCCGGCGCCCGGGAGGTCCACCTGCGCATCTCCAGCCCGCCGACGCAGTGGCCGTGCTTCTATGGGATCGACACGCCCACCCGATCGGAGCTGATCGCCGCGACCCACACCGTCGAGGAGATTGGCAGGTACGTCACCGCCGACTCCATCGGCTACCTCTCGCTCGAAGGCCTCGTGTCTTCCGTCCGCTCGGTCGAGCGCCGCGCCTCGGGCGGCGAGAGCCCCGCGCCGAGCAGCTACTGCCACGCTTGTTTCTCCGGCGACTACGCCATCCCCTTCGCCCCCAGCTCGCCGGGCAAGCAGCTCCGTCTGGTGAGCGGTTGACGCGGGGCCCCGGGCGAGTCGAGGATCCGATCATGACGAGCGGCGAGCCTCCGCCTGATCTCTTCGGCCGGGTCCCGGATCGCGCCTCCGTGTACGAGGTGAGCCCGCGCGACGGTCTTCAGAACGAAGACGCGATGATCGCGCTCGAGGGCAAGCGCCTCCTCATCGCCGCGCTGGTCGAGTCCGGCCTCACGCGGATCGAGATCACCAGCTTCGTCTCGCCCCGCTGGGTCCCCCAGCTCGCCGACGCGGAGGAGCTCGCCCGCACCCTGAAGCAGCCGCCCGGGGTCACCTTCAGCGCCCTCTGCCCCAACGCGCGCGGCCTCGAGCGCGCCCTCGACGTCGGCCTCCAGGAGATCGCCGTCTTCCTCAGCGCCAGCGAGGCCCACAACAAGGCCAACATCAACAAGACCATCGCCGACACGCTCACGGTCTTCGAAGAGATCGTGCCGCCCGCGCGCGAGGCTGGGCTCCGCGTCCGCGCCTACCTCTCGACGGTCTGGGGCTGCCCGTACGAAGGCGACGTCGACCCTCGGGTCGCGCTCCGCATCTCGAAGCAGCTCCTCGCTCTCGGCTGCTACCAGGTCTCCCTCGGGGACACGATCGGCGTCGGCAACCCGCGCCAGACGCGGGACATCGTGCTCCGCTTCCTCGACGAGATGCCCGCGCAGAGCTTCGCGCTCCACCTCCACGACACCCGGGGCACCGCGCTGGCGAACGCCCTCGTCGGCCTCGAGCTCGGCGTGCGCGACTTCGACGCCTCGGTCGGCGGCGTCGGCGGCTGCCCCTACGCCCCCGGCGCCGCCGGCAACCTCGCGACGGAGGACCTCGTGTACCTCCTCCACGGCATGGGCGTGCAGACCGGGATCGATCTCGACAAGCTGATCCTCGCGGGCAACGTCGCCGAGCAGGTCATTGGGAGGCCGCTCCCCGGCAAGGTCCACAAGGCCGGCCCCTTTCGCCTGCGCAAAGCCCGAGGCTGACGCCGGGCGCGCCGATTCGTCGCCCGCGCGATGCGGCCTTTGTCCCTGAAAAAACCCAAAAGTGATAGCCTCGGCTCCGATGCGACTCCTTCGACTTGCCGGGCCGTTCCTCGCGTTCGTGGCTGCCTCCGCGGCCTATGGCTGCATGCTCGACGTCAGCGGCCTCGACGTGAGCGCAGGGGGCGCCGGCCCCACCAGCGTCACCGCTTCGTCCGGGCCAGGCGGCGCCTCGAGCTCCAGCGGAAGCGGCGTCGTCACCACCAGCAGCAGTAGCAACAGCAGCACCGTCTCTGCCGGGAGCACCAGCAGCACCGGCTGCGCCACGTCGACGGAGGACTGCAACGACGGCGTCGACAACAACTGCGACGGCAAGATCGACTGCGACGATCCCCAGTGCCAGGGAGTGCCGACGGGCCGCGAGTGCGTCGCGCCCGCCCCGAGCGGCTGGAAGGTGGTGACCTACGCGCCGGACGCCGCCGCCACCTGCTCCAACGGCTACGACGGCCCCGCCAGCGTCGCCCCCGTGCCCGGCTCCGACGGCACCGTGTGCAAGTGCAATTGCGGCGCACCAACCGTGAATCCTTGTGTTCAAGGGAAGCTCACCGTGAAAATGGGGATAATAGCTTGCGGCGGCAACACGTATACCCCTGACGCCACCGGGGCCTGTGACTCGCTCAATACGACGGTCACCAACGATTATGCGACCGCAATCGGCGTGCCGCCGGTGGCCAAGCAGGTGGCTTGTGTCTCCAGCGCCGACTTGCCAGACCCGCAGCCCGGCGCCGTTGGCGTGACGTGCTCCCCTCTCCCGAGCATCGCTGGAGGCTGCATGAACGGCGCCACGTGTTTGCCCAAGGTCACGTCCGCCGGCCGCTGCATCCAGGCCGCTGGGGATATGGCCTGTCCGGCTGGACCCTTCAGCAAGCGTCATGTGGTGGGTGACGTCGGTGACGTCATGGATCAACGCATGTGCGGCGCGTGCTCCTGTCAATCGAGCGCCACGCTCTGCACCAACGCCACGTTCACCGGCTACAACGACGCCGCTTGCACCCAGCACCCGGTCTCCGTCCCGCTCAACGGCGTGTGCAACCCGGTGAACACCAGTAACTTCAAGGACAACAAGTACTTCAAGTACCAGGCGACGCCGGACACCATGAGCTGCGCGCCCACCGGCGCTGCCCCCTCGCTCAGCGGCGCCTTCGCGCTCAAGAACCCACTCACGCTCTGCTGCCTGCCCTGACGCCGGATCCCCCCCACCGCGCGACGTGACCGCCTCGATCACGCCGCGCCGCGCCCGCCTCAGCTCTCCGCGTGCTCCGCCCCGTAGCGCTCCAGGAAGTCGTCGTAGGTGCCGTTGAACAGCCGCGGTCCCTTCGGCGACAGCGCCAGGATCCGCGTCGCCAGCTTGCCGACGAAGTGCCGATCGTGGCTCGTCACCACCACGGTACCCTTGAAGTCGATCAGCGCTTGGAGCAGCGCGTCGATGCTCTCCACGTCGAGGTGGTTGGTTGGCTCATCGAGCACCACCACGTTGTTCTTGAGCAGGATAAGCTTCGCCAGCAGCAGCCGCGCCGCCTCGCCGCCGGAGAGGTTCTCCGTCATCTTCAGGCCCGCGTCGCCGCTGAAGAGCAGCTTGCCCAGCACCCCGCGCACGTGCTCGATCTGCGCCGACGGATCGAAGCGATAGAGCCACTCGTAGGCCCGGAAGCCCGCCTCCAGCGCCTCGTGGTGGTCCTGCGCGAAGTAACCCACGTTGGTCTCGTGGCCCCAGATCATCGTCCCCGCGTCGGCCGCGTACTCGCCCACGAGGAGCTTGAGCAGCGTCGATTTACCGATCCCGCTCGGCCCGATCACCGCGAGCTTGTCGCCGCGATCGAGGTTGAACGTCAGCCCTTCGAAGATCGTCTTCTCGCCGAAGCTCTTCTTCAGCCCCTCGACGCGGAGCACGTCGCGGCCCGAGGCCTTGTCGATCTCGAACTTGATGAACGGGCGCACGACGCTGGAGCGCCGCGTCTGGATGCCGTCCTGCAGCTTCTCGATCTCCTTCACGCGCGACTGCGCCTGGCTCGACCGGCTCGCGCTCGCGCCGAAGCGCGCCACGAAGTCTTTCAGCTCCGAGATCTTCTTCTTCTTCTGGCTCGCGTCGGCCTCGACCTGGCGGCGACCCGTCGTCTTCTGCTCGACGAAATCGTCGTAATCGCCCGTGTAAACCGTCACCGTCTGGTAGTCGACATCGGCCACATGGGTGGCGATGGCGTTCATGAAGTGGCGATCGTGGCTGACGACGAGGAGCGTCCCGGTGAACTCGTCCACGAGGTAGTTCTCCAGCCAGCGGATCGAGTCGAGATCGAGGTGGTTGGTCGGCTCGTCGAGCAGGAGCACGTCGGCCCCGGCGAAGAGCGTCTGGGCGATGAGCACGCGGAGCTTGTAGCCGCCGGCGAGCGAGCTCATCTCGTCCAGGTGGCGCGTGGTCTCGATCCCGAGGCCCTCGAGCAGCGCGGCGGCGCGCGGCTCGGCCGTGTACCCGTCCTCTTCGCCGACGACGCCCTCGAGCTCGGCCAGCTGCATGCCGATCTCGTCGGTCATCTCCAGCAAGAGCAGGCGCTCTTTCTCCTGCATCGCGCCCCAGAGCGCCTGGTTGCCCATGAGCACGCTGTCGAGGATCCGCTTGTGCTCGTAGGCGAAGTGGTCCTGCTTGAGGACCCCGACCTTGAGCTTCTTCGGGATCTCGACCGAGCCCTGGTCGGACTCCTGCTCGCCCGAGATGACCTTGAGCAGCGTCGATTTCCCGGCCCCGTTCGCCCCGACCAGCGAGTAGCGCTTGCCTGGATCGAAGCGCATCGAGACGTTCTCGAAGAGGATTTTGGGGCCGAAACGTTTGGTGAGCTTGTCGAGCGTGATCATCGAAGCGCGGCCTTCTAGCACATTGTGCGCCGCGCGGAAGGGGAGGACGCGCGCGACGAGGCTGTCGCGCCAATCCGGCCATGGTACGCGGTCGTTCCATGATGCGAAACCGCTCCCCTGGGCTCGTCCGGATCCTCCCGGCGTTCGTTGCGCTCCTCGGCCTCCTCGCCTGCGGCGGCGGCGGCAGTGAATCGTCAGGAGCGACCGCGACCGCGGCCGCGACCAGCGGCGGCACCGGCACCGGCGGCTCCGGTGGCTCCGGTGGAACAGGGGGCTCCGGCGGAACAGGCGGCGCCGCTCCGAACAAGGCGGCCAACTGCGCCAGCGCGTTTGGCACCGAGCTCACCAGCGCCTTCGGCCGCCTCGACGGCGTCGTCACCGCCGTCGTCATGCCCAAAGACCAGCAGTGCGCCGGGGTGAACGGCGATCACGTCGTCATCGAAGCGAAGATGAACGGCGCTACTTACCGGCTCGTCGTCAACATCAAATCGGACTTCGGGGATCCCGACGTGGCCTATCTGGTGATCGATCACGCCCTGCCTCCGCCCGCCTGGTCCGAGGGCTGGCACACTGGCTTCAAGAGCGACTACGTCGCCACCTTCGGCGTCAAGGCCGGTGATTTCAAGTCCCACCCGCTGACGGAGCTCGCCAACATCGTCACTGACGCCATCCCCCTCGGGCAGAAGATCAGCGTCTACGCCGAGAGCACCGGGGGCGAGAGGGCGCACAAGATCCACCGCAACAACGGGGTCACCGACGGGGCGATCGTCCTCGATCCAGAAGGCGCGCTGCCCAAAGTGCTCCTCTTCCACTTCGCCAATCAAACCTTCTGATCCCGCCCCGCGCCCCACGTCCGCGTGAAACCGTCGCTCCGGAGTCAACTTCGCCCTTGATTCCGGGGTAACAGCGGCATTAGGTCGAGCGATGCCTCTCTCGCTCCGCACCTCGCTCTACGCGCTGCCCGTCGCCGCCTTCGCCGCCCTCGCCGCCTGCGGCGAGCCCCCGCCGGCCGTCACGCCGCTGACGCCCACCGCGCCTCCGGCCGTGTCCGCCGCGGCGCCGACGCCTCCGCCCGCGGCGGCCGGGCTCGCGTACCCCGCCACGGCCAAGCGCCCGGTGGAGAATGAGTATCACGGCACCAAGACCACCGACGACTACCAGTGGCTGGAGAGGTCGAACGATCCCGAAGGCCTGGCCTGGATGAAGGAGCAAACCAAGCTCACCCGCGGCGTGCTCGACGGGATCCCCGCCACCGCCGCGCTGCGGCAGCGGATCGGCAGCCTCCTCAAAGGCCAGTCAACGAACTACGGCTACTTCTCCAAGCGAGGCAAGGTCCAGTTCGCCTGGAAGTTCGAGCCGCCGAAGGAGCAGCCGATCCTGGTGACGCTCCCGTCCATCGACGATCCCACCTCGGCCAAGGTCCTCCTCGATCCCAACGCGCTCGACACGACGGGCAAGACGACGATGGACTTCTACGCTCCCTCGCTCGACGGCAAGAAGGTCGCCGTCTCCCTCTCCAAGGACGGGAGCGAAATCGGCGACGTCCACGTCTACGACGTGGCCACCGGGAAAGAGCTGCCCGACGTCATCTCCCACGTCAACGGCGGCACCGCGGGCGGCAGCGTGGCCTGGAACAAGGACGGCACGGGCTTCTTCTACACGCGCTATCCCCGCGCGGGCGAGCGCGCCGCCGAGGACATGTCCTTCTTCCAGCAAGTCTATTTCCACAAGCTCGGGACCCCGGTCGAGAAGGACACCTACGCTGTCGGCAAAGAGTTCCCGCGCATCGCCGAGATCAGCATGGGGACGAGCGACAGCGGCAAATACATCCTCGCCGAGGTAGCCAATGGGGACGGCGGGGAGTTCGAGCACTGGATCTTCGACGGCAAGGCCTGGAAGCAGCTCACCCACCTCGAGGACAAGATCACCGCGGTGATCTTTGGCCGCGACGACCGTCTCTACCTGCTCTCCCACAAGGGCGCTCCCAAGGGGAAGATCCTGCGGATCACCGTCCAGAAGCCCGATCTCGCGACGGCCGAGACGCTGGTGCCCGAGAGCGAGGGGACGATCCGATCGATCTCCATCACCGCCTCGAAGCTCTATGTCGTCGATCTCCTCGGCGGCCCGTCCCAGATTCGCCTCTTCGACCTCACCGGCAAGGCCCAGCCCGAGGTGCCGATCCCGCCGATCTCCTCGGTCGGGCAGATTGCTCGCCTCGGCGGCGACGAGGTGCTCATTCACGTCAACTCCTACCTCCAGCCCAGCGCCTGGCATCGCTTCGCCGGCAAGGGCGCCGTGACCAAGAGCAAGCTCTTCAGCACCTCACCGGCCGACTTCTCGGGCATCGAGGCCGTCCGCGAGACCTGCGTCTCCAAGGACGGCACCAAGGTCCCGATCAACATCCTCCGCAAAAAGGGGATGACGCTCGACCACTCGGCGCCGACTCTCCTCTACGGTTACGGCGGGTACAACATCAGCCTCTCACCCGGGTTCGATCCCTCAGCCCTGGTCTGGCTGGAGCAAGGCGGCGTCTACGCCATCGCCAACCTCCGCGGAGGAGGCGAGTTCGGCGAGGCCTGGCACGACGGCGGGAAGCTCACCAAGAAGCAGAACGTCTTCGACGACTTCGCCGCCTGCGCCGCCCACCTCGCCACCGCCGGCTACACCCGCCCTGATCGCCTCGTGATCCAGGGCGGCTCCAACGGTGGCCTCCTGATGGGCGCGATGATAACCCAGCACCCCGAGCTCTTCCGCGCCGCCTACTCCGCTGTTGGCATCTACGACATGCTCCGCTCGGAGCTCTGGCCCAACGGCGCCTTCAACATCCCCGAGTTCGGCACGGTGAAGGATCCGGCGCAGTTCAAGGCCATGTTCGACTACTCCCCCTATCACCACGTCAAGGACGGCACCGCGTATCCCTCGGTCCTCTTCACCACCGGCCTCAACGACCCTCGCGTCGATCCCGGCCAGTCGCGCAAGATGACGGCGCGCCTCCAGGCCGCGGGCAGCAAGAACCCGATCCTCCTGCTCGTGAAGATGGACGCTGGCCACGGCGTCGGCGGCTCGCTCTCGGAGGAGATCACCGAGCAGGCGGACATCTATGGCTTCTTCTTCAAGGAGCTGGGGATCGAGTACAAGCCCGTCGCGGCGAAGTAGACCGCCGGACCGAGCAAAAGACCGGAATTTAACAGGGAGGCACGGAGACGGGGAGATCAGAGGGAAAAATCCTTCAAGCTCTGACTCTTCCTCTGGTCTCCCCGCCTCCCTGTTAATTCTCCGAACTCTTCGCGGAGTGACCAGCCGAGGGCTACTACTTCAGCTCGTCGCGGATCCCGGCAATCTTCTTCTCGAGCTCGGCCTTCTGCGCTTCGAGCGCGTCGAGGTCCTTTTGCTTGGCCTGCTTCTCGGCCTCGATCTGCGCGGCGAGGGCGGCCTCAGCCTCCAACTTGGCGAGCTGCTGCGCGCGCCGTTGACCCGGTCGATAAACTGTTTGCGCATCCCGACGTCGCGAAGCTCGCGGTTCCTCTGGGCTGCGGTGGTGCGCCCCCTGGAGGCTTCCTCGCCCCGGATGACCAGCTACGAGTGCACCTTCGAGATTTCAAGCACAACCGAAATATGGGGTGATCGGGGGGCGGTAGAGCTGCCGGAGGAGGCAAGGAGGCGCCGATCGACCCTCGGCAGGGCTGCCAGGATGCGAGGAGGCGTCAGGGCGGGAGGTGCGGGAGCGGACAGAGGCGGATCCGGAGATAAGTCGGTCGAGCGCGAGGCTGCCGGGGTGCGCTTGGGAGCTCGGGGAGGAGGCGATCCAAAAGATCGGCGCACGAGGGTGGGCAGGGGGCGAGGTGGGCAGGCGTTGCCGGGGGCGCGTCGGCGTTCGCGCGGTTCAGGCACGGGCTTCCGGAGGGCGAACGGCGGGTTCCGAGGCGTGCTCCGGGCCGTCCTGCGCCAGCGTCTTGCGACGCTCGGAGCCGACCGACTCGGCGACGTCGTGCTCGACCTGGAGGCCGTCACCCTCTCCGCGTGGCTAGCCGACCCGGCTGCCCGCTGAGCGCTGAGCATTTCGCCGCCCGTGTGCGCCCTCGAACGAGAGCCGGAGGGGACAGACCGTCCAAGCCCGATCAGCCATCGCCACCCCGCCCGCGCGTGAGTACGGCAACGCCTATCCCGCGATCGCGCGGCGATGGGCGACTCGGTCGCGCGACGCCTCTGTGGCCGAGCTACGCGCACTCGCCGATCGCTTCGCCGAGGCGGAGATCCAGAGATAAGCCGGAGATAAGGGGGCTATTGCGAGTCCACACGCACCTGGCTGCGGGTTCTTCGGAGATAAGCCGGAGATTAAGCGGGCTCTCGCGAGTCCGCACGCGCCTGACACGGGACGAGTGTGGTGGTGGTCACGTCACCGTCTCCACGAGCCTCGTCGAGCCGAAGCACCAGCGCAACCACATCGTGGATTCTATGTCCCAGTACGGAGCGGCCACGATGCCTTGCTCCGTTGGGAAGTAGAGTCCTTGGGTGGCGCCGATCGCGCGGAGTGTCATGTGAACCGCGTCGTGATCGCGCGCTACCGATCCCCAGCTCGGAAAGAGTAATTCATGCTCCCGCCGCGGGTGGGACAGAACAAACTCCACCCATTCGGAGGCGGTCGTGATCTCGTGTACCCTGACATGACGATGCGGTTCGACCGCCCACGTATGCCACGGCAGCGGATGGAGGGTGGACCCTCGGTTCAGGTCGAGATAATTTCGCCACATTCCATGGGTGTTCAGCACGCCAGTGGATGTGAAGAGCCCCACTCCAAAGGGTTTGGTGCTGGGCTCCCTGGAAGTTGCATCCGACATGCAGACGAAGGCCGATTCTTTCGGAGTCAGCTCACCTCCGGGCAAGAAGCTCGGTTTGCCCGTGCCCACCCAGTACTGGGAATCCAAGCGAAGTGGACCCGTCACGATCTCCGGTGCGACCTCCGCGAGCCGAGCCAGTAGACGGCTACTGCCCAGGAGACTGTCGGCGTCCACCGCTGACAGGCACTGCAAGGCACGGACATCCCTCGGCGTCCCGGTGCTGGTCGTTTGCCCCAGAACCCTGATGAAGTGAGAGAGATCAACGCAGGAGCCACCGACCACTCGAGGGTTGCTGGGCTCGGCGTCGAGCTGGGCAACCCTGCGTGCGAGCTCCGAGAGTCCGTTCTTCATGTCCGTATTACTTTCATACGCGCGCGCCTCGCGCACTTCCAGACCAGTGCTCAGCAGGTGATATCGACGTTGCCGCTGCCGGCATTGCCGTTTACGATTCGGGGGAAGGAACCAGATGGAAAGGTGATCGCCGCTGCCGCTGCCCCGTTGTAGGTACCGCTCACGCAAGGCACGGCCACGTTGCCTTGAAGGTATGTACTCCCTGAGTTGGCAAAGGTGGCGCTCTTGAGCTCCACCCCGTTGAACGCCAAGCCCAGCGTCATTTCGATCTTGTCAACGGGACGGTCGCACTGGATCCATGCGATCACGTTGACGGTGCCGGGGACATGGGTCGATTTGTGGGGCCTATCCACCTGGAAGGTGCAGCCTGCGATCCCGAGGGGCGCGCCCGGCGCCGCTGCCACATCAGCTTCCTCTTCGAATCCATCGGTCGTGGCGCCGCAGGCGCTGAGGCCGATCGCTAGCATGGTTGCTTTGATGAAGATCAGAAACTCCTTGCTCACGATCGCACCCCCCCCAGTCTCTACAGCTTTGAATCTCGAACTCGAACGAGGAACCGCCAACGAGGCGAGGTCTCCTTCTTGACCTCACGTGGTGATCTCACGACTTTTTATTGATCTAGATCGAGCATTGTCAATGCGTATTGGTCCTGAAGATTAGGCCAAGCAAGGCCGATCCCGCAAGTACAGACCCACCGGAGCCTCCCCCAGCCCGCGCTGCCGAAGGCAAGATCCCCAGAACGCCCGCCTAACTCTCGCGCGTCGTCATCGCGGGCCACGTCGCCGAGGCGGAAACCACAGATAAGCCGGAGATAAGGGGGCTCTTGCAAGTCCGCACGTGCCTGGCTGCTGGCTGCCCGGAGATAAGCCGGAGATAAGGAGCCAGGTGGGCTGTCGCCCAGGTCCCGCAGCCAATTCTGACTGTGGCCGTGGCTGTGGCCGTGGCCGCTCCCCCGTGCCCCGATCCGGATCGGAACACGGGCAAGTCGGCCACGGCCACGGCCACGGCCAGAACCCGGTTAACGCCTATGCCCATGAACGGGTACCTTGTCCGGTGGCGATTCCCGGCGTAGCGTTCAAGTCGCCCGTCGCGGCGAAGTAGCTCTTCTCGCCCGCGCGCGGCCCCCAGGAGGCCATTCCCACGGGAGTCCCCAGCGCCGCTGGGGACTCCAGGAAGCGCAGGAATGCTTCGGCCGCGGGATCGCTCGCCGAACGCCAGCCGGGGAATTCGCTATACACAGGGCGGCACCGCGAGAGTCGTGCGGTCAGCGCCGCGCGAGCCTCGAACGACACCGACGCTGCGCCTTCGCCCAGCGGAAGATCGCGCAGGACCTCGCGCCCCTCGTCGCTCTCGTACGCCGTACACACCTTGACGCTCTCGAGCCCCGCCAGGCGATCAAGGTTGGTAATCGCCAGCCAGTCAACGCCGCCGACGACGCGGATCGCATAGCGCGCGGCCACCAGATCAAACCACCCGACGCGAAAACCACCCTGGAACGCGTGAGCCGCGTTGTGGAGATCGGGAGTCGCCGCGGTGAGCGCGGCGTCCTCGGTCACGAACGGGCCTTGGCCATGGCGGGTCGCGTAGGCGCGAAGCACGCCGACGCGGGTGCTCGATCCGGCCCACGCTGCCTCGGCGAGCAGCGCGTTCGCGTTCGCAAGCGTCGTGCGGCTCGGCGTGACGTAGGGAAAGAACCCATGGTCACGATCGAGCAGCACGCCCTGCGCGCCCTCGAAGATCGTCACCTCGTCCGCCCCCATCGCGGGCCCTTCGGCGAGCGTGGCCACGCTCGCGTGGACGAGGTGCTCGAGCGCCGCCGCGAGCTGCTCTATCGGCTCGCGGCGCCGCAGCGTCGAGAGCTCGCGATCGATCGCCGCGTGCTCGATCCCCGCGCCGCGCGCGCCCCCGACGAGCTGCTCGGCGAGATCGATCTTCATCCGCCACAGCAGCCGAAGCGTGGCCCCGAGGCGCACCGGATCGCGCGCGTCGCCCACACGCACCGAGGGCACGGCCGCGCCCTCGGCATCGAGCAGCGCCTCGCCAACGCCGAGCCCGACGCTGCCGTGGCGCGCGTCTCCCCGCACCAGCTCGCGGATACGGTTGAGCGCGCGATGGACCGGGGTGACGACAACGCAGCGCGGATCGACGCTGAGACGCGCCATCGCATCGTCGACACCGAGGGCCCGCAGCGCCGCGTCCTCCCGCGCCAGCGCGAGCGGATCGACGGCGACGAAGCGCGCGAGGTGGGTGCGAACGCCGGGGACGAGCGTGCCCGCGCCGAACTGCGAGAAGCAGTGGAGCTGGCCCTCCGGCGAGACGACGTGGTGCGCGGCCTGCGGCCCGCCGTTGAAGCGCACCACCGAGCTCGCTCCATGGCGTCGCACCAGGGCGTCGACGACGCTGCCTTTGCCCTCGTCGCCCAGGCCAAGGCCGACGACGAGGAGCGCTCGCGTCACTGGGACGTGCCGCACGCGCCGCAGAAGAGCGAGCCGGGAGCAAGGACGGCGCGGCAATCGGCGTTCTTGCAAGCGGCGCCCTGGGGGGCTGCGGCGGCGATGATCGCCGGGGTCGGCGCGGCGCGGGACGCGGCGACCCTCGACATCGATTCCATCGAGCTCTCGTAGACGTGATCGGTGCCCCCGGCGCGCTGCGCGGCCGACGCCAGCGCGGCCGTCGTCAGGTGCTCCATCCGCTCGAGCTGCTGCGCCATCACGTCCTTGAGCTGCGCCGCGTGCTCGGCGGCGAGGCGCCGCGCCTCGTCGCCCGCGAGCGCCGCGGCCCACGCCGCCCCGCCGCCCTCGGTCTGCGCGAGCTCGGTGGCCTGCGCGGCGATCATCTCGCGCTCCGACAGGCCCTTGAGCGACTCGCGCAGCGCGCGCTTCTGCGCGTGCTCTTCCTCCGCCATCCGGCGATCGAGCTCCGCCATCGCCGCGAGCTTCTCGAGCTTCCGCGCCTGCTCTTTGGCGGCGATCTCTTCGCCGAGGTGCGCCCTTCGCGCGTGGTCGTCGAACGCGACGTCACGCTGCGATCGCGCGGCGATCGCCGCGTCCTCGGTGCCCCGGCGCGCGGCCTCCGAGCCAAGATCGATCGCCTGCCGGCGCTTCTCCGCGTCGAGCTCGAGGGCGCCGCGGGCGAGGCTCGCCGCGTGGGCTTGATCCCCGAGCTCGCCCTCGCGTCGGAACGCCTTCTCCGCGAGCTTCACCGACTGCTCCGCCGCGGCCACGCGACGATCACGGTCCGCGCCCCGCTCGGCGCGCGCGCTCTCGAGCTCGGCCTGGGCGCTCTCGATCGCCTCTCTCCGCAGGCGATCATCGAGGGCCGCCTGATCGCGCCCGAAGGCGTCGTCGGCCACGATCGACGCCTCGCGGCGCCCGCCCTCGAGCTCGGCCGCGCGCGCCGTCAGCCGCGCTTCGCGCTCCACGCCCTGCGCGGCGAGCTTCTGCGCGAAGGTCAGCTCCTCGAGATCGATGGCGTCTTCGCGCTGACGCAGCCACTCGCGACCGAGCAAGACCTCGTCCCGCGCGCGGGCGAGATCAGCGCGGGCGCCGAGGATCCATTGCCCGCGCTTGTCGCGCACGTCGACGACCGCCGCGGCCACGAGCACCAGCCCGAAGCTCGCGAGGCCCTGCTCGGCGGCGCCGCGGATCGCCTGCTCGGCGGCGGTGAAGCCCGCGGCCGAGGCCAGCGCCGCGAAGCTCACGGTGCGCAGGTGCGCGGCGACCGCGCCGACGAGCGGGATCGCCAGCCGCTCCGGCGTGAAGTCCTCGTGTTGCCCTTGCACGCGCACCACGAGATCGATCTCGACGCGAGCGCCGTCGGCGGTGAAGAGCGGCGTCGCCGTGGCCGGAGGCGCGACGTAGGCCGTCCCGCAGCCGTTGCAGAACCCGTCGCCCGAGGCCACGCGCGCCGAGCACTTCGAGCAGACGCGGGCCGGGCTCACCATCGTCGGCTGACGCTCGCCGCAGCGATCGCAGAACTTCATCGACGCAGGGAGCTCGGCGCTGCACGCGCTGCACGGGCGCACCTCCGGCGCGTCGCCGGTACCGAGGCAGAAGCTCAGGCTCGTCGTCGTCGTCAGCGGCGCGACGGTGACGCTGAGCGCGAGGCCGTAGCGCGCGAGCCGCGCCTCCAGCGCGAGGCGAATCGCCGCCTCGGCGGCCTCGTAGGTGAACGCGCCCTGCGCCGAGAGCCGCTCCAGCGCCTGCGTCGCGAGCGCGCTGACCTCGGGCCGCACCAGATCGTAGAGATCGCGCGCCGTGTACGCCGGCCGCGCGCCGAGCACGTTGGCGATGAACGAGGCGATGCCCTCCTTGTCGCCGCGCTGCAGGCTGAACGAGACCACGACCTGCGTCTCCGCCGCGTCGCCGCCCTTGCCGGGCCGGGTCTTCACCGCGAAGGGCACGGGGACGGGGCGCAGATCGACGAGGTAGAGCGCGGTCCGATCGCCGCTCTGGCCCGAAAAAAAGCGGGTGATCCGCTCGAAGAGCGACACGCTGGTCTGCTCGCCCGGCGGGAGGATCCGCTCGACGATCCCGTCGACGAGCACCACGCCCACCGTCCCCGGAGGGACGCGCACGGTGCGCGCGCCGAGGAACGAGCGGCAGTCCTCGGGATCGACGCGGCGGACAAGCTCACCCTCGCCCCGCTCCCACAGGCCGCCGATCACCGCGCCTTGGTCGTCAACGGGCGCCCAGCGCGCGCCGCTCATCCCCGCACCGCAGCTCATGCAGAACTGATTGCCCGCGGCTTGAACGTGGTTGCAGCTCGGGCAGAGGGCGCGGGCGTCGAGGCTCTGACCGCAGCGGGTGCAGAAGCGGGTCCCGGGCTCGTTGGGCTGGCCGCAGCTCGTGCAAGGCATCTTCGACATGGGTTCTCCGTCGCGCGGGGACGCGCAGCGTACGGAAAAAATCTCGCCGCGTCTTCACGGTGCGGGCGATCGTCGTGTATCACGGAGGCAGTCGCTGATGACCATGACGTGCGCTCAGTGTGCCGAGCCGATCCGAACCGGCGCCGCGTTCTGCGGCAAGTGCGGCGCCGAGCGTCCTGCTGCTCCTGCGCCGCTCGCGCTCGCCCTCAGCGTCGATCTCGCCACCCTTCGCCGCTTCGAGGTCGGCACTCGCTGCATGCTCCGGCTCCGCGTCGACAACCTCGGCGCGATCCCCGCCGCGCGCCTCGAAATCCGAGGCGAAGCCCGCGGCCTCGGGCCGCTCACCGCGGCCAGCCCCGCGCCGATCGCCGCCGGCCAGAGCGCGGTGATTTCTCTCTTCGTCGTCCCCTCGATGGCGGGCTACGAAGAGCTCACCGGCGCGCTCCACACCACCGACGCCGGCGGCGCCGAGAGCGTCCATCGCCTCGAAGCAATCCAGTTCCGGATCAACAGCGCGGCCCGGGTGCAGGTCGTGAACATCGATCAGAGCGGCGCCCGCGTGATCGACAACAGCCAGAGCCGCTTCGGCGCAGAGCCGGACGCGGAGGGCGCGGTGATCACCGACGCCGACGGCGAGTGGCGCCCGGTCGGTCTCACCCTCGTATCCACCGCCGCGCCGCCGGTTGCGGAGGTCGTGGCCCCGACAGACTCGATAACGCCGGAGACGCCTGCTCTCGTCGACTTCGAAGTGAAGGCCGAGGGCGGCACGTACCGCCTGACCTCCGTTGTCGCGCGGGGAGATCTGGCGACCGTCTACGGGGGCACACGGTCCCTCCCTGGCACCAACGCCGAGGTCGTCTTCAAGCTCGCTGACGACGCCGCCGACAACGATCTCCTCCAGGCCGAGGTCCGCACCCTTCAGCGCCTCTCCGCCGCGAAGAGCCCGCAGCAAAAGCACCTCCCGGTCGTCCTCGATCAGGTCCGCGCCGCCGACGGCCGGCTCGGCACGGTGTTCGAGCGCATTGACGGCCTCGATCTCTGCTCGTTGCGCGAGCGCTTCCCGGCCGGCGTCCCGCAACAGCACCTGATCTGGATCATGCGGCGCGCCCTCAGCGTCCTCGGCTGGGCCCACAAGAATGGCATTCTCCACGGGAACGTGGAGCCGGCCCATCTCCTCGTTCGCCCCGGCGATCACAACGTCTGGCTCGTCGACTGGTCCTGGGCCATCGTCGAGCCCGCCAAGACCGGGCAGACGTTCCGCTGCCTCAACGAAGACTATGGACCTCCGGAGGCCCGCTCGCGCACAGCCCCGCTGCCGAGCTCCGACCTCTACTCCCTCGGCAAGGCGATGATCTACGCCGCCGGCGGCGATCCCGCCGCGAAGACGCTGCCCGACTCGATCGATGAGCGGCTCCAGCGCTTCCTCCGCTTCTTCGTCGTCGAGAGCGCCCTCGGGCGCCCCGGGGACGCGTGGGACATGTACAAGCAGCTCGACAACCTTCGTGAGGAAGTCTTCGGTCCCCACGCGTTCCTGGCGCTCGAAATCTAGCTCGACGTCCAGTCGTCCAGTCCAGAGGAGTCCGTATCATGGGTGGTGGAGTCTACAGTCAAGACGTCGCGCAGACCTTCCGATCGACAGCGACGGAGGCCTTCGCCTTCGAGGCGCACCAGCCGGGCGCTGGGGTGGCCAAGCCGCGGACGGTGCACGCGGCCCTCAACCCCTTCGGCAAAAAGCGAGAGGTCAACAACGAGACCCCGATCGTGGTCGCGCTCGACGTGACCCGCTCCCGCGGCGACGACACCAAGCTCATGTACGAGAAGCTCCCCATGCTGATGGGGCAGATCGAGCTCAAGGGCTATGTCCCCAACCCCGGCATCAGCTTCGCGGCGATCGGCGACGCCACCGTCGACAGAGCCCCGCTCCAGGTCAGCCAGTTCGAAGGCGACAATCGCATGGACGAGAACCTGGGGCGCGTCTGGATCGAGGAGGGCGGCGGCGGCACCGGGCAGGAGTCCTACGAGCTCTGCGCCTACTTTTACTCTCGCACCAACGCCGTCCGCCTCGCCAAGGGCATTGGCAAGAAGGGCTATTTCTTCTTCGTCGGCGACGAGGGCTTCTACCCCAAGCTCGATCGCGAGCAGGTCCGCCGCGTCATCGGCGACGAGCTCCCCGCCGACCTCGACTCCACCGAGGTCTTCCGCCGCCTCCACGAGAAGTTTCACGTCCTCTTCATCTACCCCAACAAGGGAATGGAGCAGCGCAAGTCCGACATCGACGCCGAGATCAAGACCCGCGTCGAGGCCGCAGGCGGGCAGTACGCCAACGTCGACATCCGCGCCTCGCTCCTCTGGAACAACCGCAATGATCTCGATCTGCACGTCGTCCCCCCCTCGGGAGAAGAGGTCTACTACGCCCAGAAGAAATCAGCCTGCGGCGGCTGGCTCGACGTGGACATGAACATCGGCGGCGAGACGACCAAGCCAGTCGAAAACGTCCGCTGGGCCAAGGGCTCTGCCCCGAAGGGGCGCTATCGCGTCTTCGTACAGAACTACGGCTTCAAAGAGGCGGTCCACACCCCGACGGATTTCCGCGTCGAGATCGAGGTGGCCGGCGAGGTGAAGCAATTCACCGGCACCGTCTCGCAGAACGGCGAGACGGGCCCGAGCAGCAACGTCCTCGTCTACGAGTTCGATCACGACCCCGCGGCCAAGCGCCCCGAGCCCGCGGCGAGCCCGGCCGATCCTTATGCCCAGTACTCCGACGAGGTGATCCTCAAGCAATGGGCGACCGTGATCCCGAGCGAGCGGATCCTCCGCATCGACGATCCGCGATCGATCATCGACGTCCTCCTCGGCGCCCTGGCCATCCTCGAAGGGACGACCACCCTCGACGGGTATCTCGTCGACATGCGCAGTCGCAACCAGACCGAAGAGCGGATTGCCGAGGTCGCGCGCGCGCTGGGCGGCCTCGGCCCCGTACGGCGGGTCGGCAGCGTCGAAGGGCTCGTCCCCCCGCCGCCGCCCCCGGGCAAGGACCGCGGAGGGCGAACGAAACGGATTGGTTGAGGCGCGGGCCTCCCTCGTGCTCTAGTTACGGGCCGCCACGAGGGAGCCCAGCGATGCCCGTCCTCACCGTCGAACAAGCCAAGCCCCGACTCCGGGAAGCCTACCGCCAGCGCCAGCTCATTCCCTTCCTCGGCTCCGGCTTCTCCGCCCCCCTCGGGCTCCCCCAGTGGGGCGAGCTCATGGGGTGGATGGGAGAGCCCTTTGGCTTCGATCCCGCCCTCTTCGAGCTCAACGGTACCCCTCCACAGCTCGCCGGCTATTACGAGCTCGAAAACGAGAACGGCTTATCCCCCTTCGTCGAACAGATGCGGTCGCGCTTCCACGCCCCCGAAGCCAACGCGCTCCGGCGCAACTCCGTCCAGCACGCGGCCCTGGCTCGCCTCACCCTCCGCCGCATCTACACCACCAACTTCGAACACCACATCGAAGAGGCCCTCCGCGACGGCGGCCAGAAGGTCGATGTCCTGGTCCGCGTCGAAGACTACATGCGCCCCACGGATCCCACCGCCTGCCAGGTCGTGAAGTTCCACGGAGACCTCGCCCACGACGACACCGTGATCCTCACCGAGCGCCAGTTCTTCGACCGCCTCAGCCTCGACGCCGCGCCGGATCAATACCTCCGCGCCGATCTCCTCGGCAACGTCTTCCTCTTCCTCGGCTACAGCTTCAGCGATCACAACATTCGCAACATCTGGTATCGGATGGAGCGCCTCCGCCGCGAAGTCCGCCCCCGCCCCGACGGCTCACGGCAGGACCAGCGCTCGTTCCTGGCCACCTTCGGCGCGGGCCTGGTCCAGCCTCGCCTCCTCGAAGAGCTGCACATCGACATGATCGAGCTCGATCCACGCGACAAACCGAAGAGCGTAGTCGAGCTGCTCGACGCCATCGGAGGGACCTCATGAGCCGAGTGTACTTCGTCTCCTCCAACGCTCAAAAGCACGCTGACATCGCGCGCCTCTTCCGCGACAGCAAGAGCCCGCCGGTCAGCCTCACCCGCACCCTGACCGAGGTCTTATCGTTCGATCTCGAGACCGTGGCCCGGGAGAAGGCCAAAGCGGCTTATAAAGCGACGATGGTGCCAGTCATCGTCGAGCACGGGGCGCTCTACATCGATCACCTGGACGGCTTACCCGGGCCGATGGTCAAGCTCTTCTGGGAGAAGCTCGATCACCGCCTCTCGACCCTGATCCCCGAAGGCGCCTCGCGGCGCGCTCACGTGGTTCAGGTGGTCTGCTATTGCGACGAGAAGCGGCTGCACCTCTACTCCGGGCGCATCGAGGGGGCGATTGCGCCGGAGAAGCGCGGGAAAGAAGGGATCCACTGGGAGCCGATGTTCATCCCCGATGGGTGCGAGAAGACGCTGGGGGAGATGGATGCGGAGGAGCGGATTGCCGCGCACGCGTTCTCCAGGGCGTATGCGGCGCTGCGGGAGGATCAGGGGTTCTGATGGACCTCTCTCAGGGAAGGTAGGTATTGAAGAGCACGTTCACCTTGTTGTTGCCACCGCCCGCGGTGACGAGGTCGGGCCTGCCATCGGCGTTCAGATCCGCCGCCGCGATCGTAGTGAGGCCCGATCCCCCGGCGTAGTTGACGGCGGCGGCAAACGTGCCGTTGCCCAGGTTGAGCCGCACGCTCACTTCGCCTTGGGAGGTCGCGACGGCGAGGTCGGGCTTGCCATCACCGTTGAGATCCAGCGCCGCGACCGAGACGGGGACCGAGCCTACAGCACAGCTGACCGCAGCGGCGAAGGCGCCGTTGCCCAGGTTGAGCAGCACGCTCACGTTGTTGCTGCTGTAGTTCGTTGTAACGAGATCGGACTTGCCGTCGCCGTGGAGGTCCGCGGCCACCACGATAGTCGGAGCTTGACCCACGCGGAGGGGAGGCCCTCCGGGAAGCCCGAGCGCCCCGCCGCACGCGGACGCGACGCACGCGCCGACGACGCAGCTCGCGCCCCCGCTGCAGACGACGGGGTTCCCACCCACGCAGGCGCCGGCCTGGCAGCTATCGGTCTGGATACAGGCGTCACCGTCACTGCACGCGGCGCCGTTGGCCTTTGCCGGGTGGCTCGGCGCGCCGCCGCTGCAGGCTTCGTTCGTGCAGGCATTCCCGTCGTCGGCGGGCACATCGTTGTTGCTGGCGAGGCTTACGACGTTGCCGTTGCCGTCGCAGACCGCCTGCTTGCAATCGCCTGCTGTCTGCGCCGCCACGCTGGTGTTCGTCGCGGTGAACGCGACGCCGCACACGCCGGCCACGCACGTGCGTGCTTTGCACTCGTCGTCCACGCCCGCGCAGTCGGTCGGCGCGAGGCACTCGACACAGGTGCCCTTGCCATCGCACAGGGTGCCGCCGGTGGAGCACGTGCGGCCAGCGGCCGTGGGCGGGTGAGTTGGCGCACCGTTCTCGCAGACATCGTTGGTGCATGGGTTGCTGTCGTCGACGGGGACGCAGGCGGAGCCGCTGCTGCTCGTTGCGGTGCTGCTGCTGCTCGTTGCGGTGCTACTGCTGCTTGTTGCGGTGCCGCTCCCACCGCCACCTTCTCGAAGATGATAGTCGTCGTCTACTCCCAGTATCGTCGTGCAGCCGCTCACGACCACCAACCCAACCACTGCTGTCCATGTTCTCCACGCGTTATCGAAATATTTTCCCGTGGTTCCACCATCGCTTGTCGCCCCCTCAGCGTCAACAAAGCAAGCACTGGTCAACCTGCGACCGTGAGGGAGCAGCCTCCGTGCTTGCCGCGAGGATCGCTCTCCGTCGAAGCCGTTTCGCAATCCACCGCAAGAAGGCAAGTGGTTTATGGGCGAAAGCCTCCCCCTCCTACTGGTCTCTGTTGGTGTCCCCCGGGAGAAGAGAGATAGGAGTAGGAGGCGCTCGTGCCGAATGGCCACGGGGCCCTCGCGCACCGGGCGTCGCCCCGTGCCCGCGCCTGCGGATTGCGAGCATCACGGAGAAATGGGAGCGAGGGTAGGACCAGCCGCTTGCGGCGGGAGCCCTCTGGCCGAGCGCTGGGGCTGTAATTTCGGCCATGCGATGGCCAAAACCGCCCCCTTTCCCTGCACACCCTCCTCAAATCCCCCGCCTACCCCCGCGCACCTCACGTTCCCCCTCGTCCGAATCCCCGCCGCCTCGCTCCCCCGCCGCGCCCCGCCCTCGCTGCCCGTCAGAAATCCCCGAACACGCCGTGCTCCACCTCCCCGCCGCCTCCCCCTCGCCCCCGCACGCCGTGTGCCACCTCCTCCGCTGCCCCCGCCCCCCCGCCGCACGCCGTGATCCGCCGCTTGCCGCCCCCCGCCGCGC
>Ga0105048_10000966_pt1 | contig 46140 bp, 38 predicted proteins | sample MAT05_FD_78382 | JGI IMG/M metagenome (GOLD analysis project Ga0105048, IMG submission 78382) | Freshwater microbial communities from Lake Fryxell liftoff mats and glacier meltwater in Antarctica - MAT-05 | ecosystem: Environmental > Aquatic > Freshwater > Ice > Liftoff microbial mat | place...
CCTGGCCGAGCTGCTCGAACAGCTCCGCGAGCGGCCCGGCGGGATACTGGTTGACCAGCGGCTCATACAGAAAAACCAGATCGAGCACGCCGTCGCGGCATAGCACCGCGTAGTTGCTCATCAGCTGCATGAAGAATGCGGACGGCTCGATCGCGCCAGCGAGCGGAGAGGTCTTCACGACCCCCGTGAGCGTGCTGCAGACGACCTTCTTGTCGGGCAAGGCCAAGGCACCGCACCTTAGACCGCTGCCCGAGGTGCCAGCAAGTTTGCGCGTTGACCGTTGCTCCTGGCTGGTGTTACGGACGCGCTTTCTGGGACGCGGGCTCACAGCCCTCCCGAGGAGTATCGACCCGTATGAGCCTCAAAGATTACCTGTTCACGTCCGAGTCCGTGTCCGAAGGACACCCCGACAAGATCAGTGACCAGATCTCGGACGCCGTTCTCGACGCCATGCTGGCGGGTGACCCTCGGTCGCGCGTCGCCGTCGAGACCATGTGCATGACCGGTATGGTCATCGTGGGCGGTGAGGTCACCTCCAAGTCCTACGTGGACATCCAAGAGCTGGTCCGCGGCGTCGTGAAGGACATCGGTTACCACGACTCCGAGATGGGCTTCGATTACCGCTCCTGCGGCATCATGAACGCCATCAACAAGCAGTCCCCCGACATCGCGATGGGCGTGGACAAGGCCGAGATGGGCGCGGGCGACCAGGGCATGATGTTCGGCTTCGCGGTCAACGAGACCCCCGAGCTGATGCCGATGCCGATCAGCTTCGCGCACGCGATGATGCGGCGCCTGACCGAGTTCCGTAAGGGCCCGAACGGCAAGTTCCTTCGCCCCGACTCGAAGGGCCAGGTCACCGTCCGCTACGAGAACAACAAGCCGGTCGAGATCCTCACCGTCGTCCTCTCGACCCAGCACGCGCCGGACGCCACGCAGGAGAAGATCCGCGAGGCGATGATCGAAGAGGTCATCAAGAAGGCGATGCCGGCCGAGATGCTCGGGAAGAACGTGGTCTACCACGTGAACCCCACGGGCCGCTTCGTGGTGGGTGGACCCCACGGCGACACTGGTCTGACCGGGCGCAAGATCATCGTCGACACCTACGGCGGCATGGGTCGCCACGGTGGCGGCGCGTTCTCCGGCAAGGATCCGTCGAAGGTCGATCGCTCGGCCGCCTACATGGGTCGCTACATCGCCAAGAACATCGTCGCGTCGGGCGCCGCCCACCGCGCCGAGGTCCAGCTCGCCTACGCCATCGGCGTCGCCGCGCCGGTCTCGGTGCTGGTCGACACCTTCGGAACCAACACGGTGGACGAGGGCAAGATCGCGGACGCCGTGAAGAAGGTGTTCCCGATGACGCCGCGCGGGATCATCGAGCACTTCGACCTCCAGCGGCCCATCTACCGGGCCACCGCCAGCGGCGGTCACTTCGGTCGCGCCGAGTTCCCCTGGGAGAAGACGGACAAGGCGGCTGAATTGACCTCGATCCTGGGCGTCAAAAAGGCGTGAATCGCGCTGCTTCGATGTGCGCGGTGGCCATCGCCGCGCTCGCTTGCAACCCCTCCGCGCCGGCGGAGGCCGGAACGCCGGCCGTCCGCATCCCGGTGCAGATCAGCACCGACAGCGGCGATCTCACGTTCCAGGCGGAGGTCGCGGACGCTCCCGACGAGCGCCAGCTCGGCCTGATGCACCGCACCCAGATGGGCGAGACCGAGTCGATGCTGTTCCTCTTCCCGAAGGAGCAGCAGCTCAGCTTCTGGATGCGGAACACGCTCATCCCGCTCGACATGATCTTCATCAAGGCCGACCGCACGATCCTGGGGATCGTCGAGAGCGCCACGCCGAAGACCGACAGCTCGCGCCGGGTGCCCGGTGACAGCCAGTTCGTGCTCGAGGTGAACGGCGGGACCTGCGCCAGGCTGGGGATCAAGGCTGGACAGAAGGTCGGCTTCTACGCGCCGATCCCCCGCACCTGATCAGCGCCGCTGCCACCAGATGAAGCGCGTGCGCGGCGCGCGCGACACCAGCGCGACCTTGTCGAGCGTGATGGCGTCCGGAAAGGCCGACGCGATGAGGTATCCGCCGCGACCATCGTCGACCGCCGCGGTGAAGATGCGGCGATCGGCGAGCGCGGGGCGGCTCGCCGCGTGCGCGGTGAGCGCGGCCAGCGGGACCGGCCCGCTCCAGTGCTCTTCCAGGAACGCCTGTTCGAAGCCCCCCGTGCCGAAGACGCCGCCTGCCCAGGGGACGAGCCGGGCCAGCCAGAAGCTGCCGCCCTGGTCGGGATCGTCGACGCGGATCCAGACGTCCGCGCGGCGCGGGTCGCGGACGAACCACTGCTCGCGTCCCTTGGCGAGATCGAGGTCGTGCGCCGTCGGCTCGGCGCGCGCGACGCCGGTCGTCACCTCGACCCGGGTGCCGTCGGGCGCCCGGTACCATGCGATCGCCGAGAGGTAGCCGTGCGGCAGCGCCTCGGGCCAAGGCACCGGCTCGGTCGTGATCTCGTCGCCGCGCAACCGCACCACGCTCTGGAGCGCTTTTTCCAGCGTCCCGACGCGGACCGGCATCGGCCCGACCACCACGCCCACCGCGATCGCCTCGTCGGAGGCGGTCCAGGTGACCTGCCCATAGCAGCGCAGCCGCGCGTCCAGGCCGTCGTAATTTCGCGGGTCGATCGAGCCCGTCAGCGGGTTCCAGCGCGCGCCCTCGCGCCGGACCAGCGAGCAGCTGGAGGTCACGGCCAGCAGCGCTTCGCCGTCGTCGGGCGCGCGCTCCAGGCTCACCAGCGTCCACGGTGAAGGCTCGATGATCCGCTCGAGCGCGCCGGTCGTGACGTCGAGCGATCCCACCGCGCCTCGCGGCCCGGCGATCCACACCGAGCGCGCATCGCGGACCACGCCGGGCCCCCACGGGCCGTCGAGCCGCATGAGATCGACCGGCGCGACCGCGTCGGTGGAGAGATCGAGCTTCTGGATCGCGGTGCTGACCGCGGTCGCGGTGATCACCAGCTGGCCGAGGAGCGCGACGCCCCCACCGATGTCGACCAGCACGGTCGCCGGGTTCGTCGTGTCGCGCGCGGGCTGGAGGTTGAAGTCGTTCGACTGATGGGCGTCGTTGATCCGCGCTCGAAAACAAGGCTCGCCGAGGTACGGCACGAGGCTCAGCCGCCGCGGTGGAGGCGTGCACGGGACGAACGCCTCCCCGGTCAAGCACAGCGGAGCCTCGCTGCTGATCACCCGCTCGTTCAGCGGACAGCTCGGCGCCGGCAGGACGAGCGGCGCCTCGGGCAGCCGGAGCAGGGAGCGCGGCTGGTCGAACAAGTAGAGCTCGGTGTTCGGCTCGAACGGCAGCGAGAACGGCGAGGCGCTCGCGTCGACGACCACCGCGCGGTGGCTCTCGCCGACCGCAGGGATCACGAAAACAACGGTCTTCGCAGCTCCGAAGTCGACCGGAGCATCGACGCCCGGTGCGCACGCGGTGAGCATCGCGAGCGCGGAGGCGATCCTCACGGGAGCGCCTCGAGCGCGCGGATCAGATCGTCGGCCAGCGCCTGGGCCTGCGGGCTCCCCAGATCATCGAGGAGCCACGACGCGCCGACGAACGCCGCGTGCTCGAAGAACGCGCGCCGCTCGGGCTCGCTCTTGCCGGACGCCCGGTGGATCGCGGTGAGCTTCGCCAGGCGCGCCTCGTCGACGCGGCGCACGATCAGCTGCACCGCGGGATCACGGGCGCCCCACGCGCGCATGGAGCGATCGACCCGCGGATCGCCAGCGAAGATGCGCGCCGAGTCGCCGTCGATCGCGCGCTCGGCCCAGTGCTCGACCAGCGCCGTCATGAACGCCGGGAGATCGCCGAAGTGAAAGGCGAACGAGCCGCGGTTCACGCCGAGGCGCGCCGCGAGGAGCTCGATCGTCACGGCCGCCTCGCCGCTCTTCGACAGCACCTCGAGGCCCTCCTGGAGCCACTTGTCTCGGCCTGCGCGGGTCATCGGGCCGTCCGGCGCTGCCGCCACACGAAGCGGTACGAGGTGTTCATCGGCACGACGAAGGTGTCGGGGAAATCGCTGGCGATGACGTATCCGCCGTCGCCGTCGCTGGCGATGCGACCGAACGAGCGCAGGTCACCAAACTTGCGCCCGAGGCGCGTGCTCAGCGCGGCTTCGGTGGCGCCGCGCCAGTGCTCGTCGCTGAAGGCCTGCTCGTAGCCGCCGGTCGCGACGACGCCGTCGCGCCACGGCATCAGGCGCAGGATCGGGGTGGCGTACGATTCGTCGGGGTCTTTGATGAACCTCCAGTCCGATCCGAGGCGGGGATCGTGGATGAACCACAGCTTCGCGCTCTGCACGTCGATCGTCCCGTGCGCCAGCTCCGCGAACGCTAGGGCCGTGACCACCTCGACGCGCACGCCGTCCACGACGTACGCCCCCACCGCGGTGAGGTAGCCTTCGGGGCGGTCCTCCGGAAACGGGAGCGGCTCGGTGGTGATCGCGTCGCCGCGGATCCGGACCAGCTGTCGCAACGAGCGCGCGAAGGCCGCTTCGTCCTGCGGCGGCGCGCCGAGCGCCACGCCCACCGCGAGCGCTTCCTCGGGTCGTGACCACTCGATCTGACCGTTGCACGGCGCCCCCGGGTCGAAGAAGCCGAACCCATTGGTCCCGGTCTCGGGGTACGCCGGGCTGAGCACCTTCCACTGGTCGCCGTCGCGGCGGAGGAGCGCGCAGCGCGACGTCAGCGCCATCAGGTCCTCGGGATTGTCGGGCGCGGTCACGAGATCGACGATCAAGCCGACGTTACCCCCGCGCACCACGTTCGCGACGCCGGTCGTCGAGCCATCGACCGGGACGATGTCCACCCGACCCTGGCGGCTCGCGAGCCAGACCGAATTGAGGTCGCGCGTCGCGCCGGCGCCCCAGTAGCCGGGGCGGCGATCGGGCCGCGGGGTGATCGAGACGGTGCTGCTCCCGGGCTGGGAGACGTCGAGCACCTGCAGGCGTGTATCGAACGCACCGGCGATGGTCGTGCTGGGCGAGATCTGGCCGAGGAGCACCCGGTCGGCGCCGTTCGACACGACGACCGGGGCGCCATGGGGCGCGGGGTTCTCTGTGCCGAGGTTGAACTGGAGCGACGCGACGTCGATGGTCCAGGAGAAGCACGGAAGGCCGAGGTAAGGCTCCTGGCCGAAGATGGGCGGCCCCAGCATGTGCGGCTCGGTGCACGGCGTGAACACGCCGTCGATCGCGCAGAGCTGGCTCACCCCCAGCTGATCGCTGGGGAGCTCATCGACCGCGCACGCGGGATCGGGCTCGAAGGTCACGAGCGGCTCGAGCGGCAGGCGCAGCGTCGCGCGATCACCGGCGAAGATGTACGCGCGCACGTCGTCGGCGTCGTCGAGGATCCGCGGCTTCGTGCTCTCGGGCCCCATCACGCTGGCGACGGGATGGATGCCAAAGGCGACCAGGACCGCGGTCTGATCCGCGCCGACGGTGAGCGGCGCATCGGCGGGACCGGCGCAGCCAGCGCACCCGAGGAGCAGCAGGAGCCGGCGCACGGCTCAACATACACCCTTTCAGGCGTCCTTGCGCTTGAGGAGGCCGAGGGCCCGGCGCACGTAGTACGAGGACCAGTCGTAGCTGACCGGCTCAGAGAACCCGAACACCACCACCCAGCGCTTGCCGAGCTCGGCGAGGACCACCGCCTGGTCCGGAGAGCCGATGGTGACCGTGACGTGGTCGGTGCCCCCGAGCGCTTGAGCGGCCAGCGGGAGGAGCGCGGCGAGCATCGTCTGATCCATCGCGATGGCGCCAGCGCGGGACCACTGGGCGGTCACCCCGCCGTTTTCACGCTCGACCATCGCCAACGACGAAAGGAGCGGAACCGTGGCCGCCACCTTCGCCAGCTCGCTCTCGACCGGGATCCACGTGTCTGCCATGGACCCTCCCAAAGCAGCCCTTGGGCCCCGCCTAACCTCTGGATTTTCGCCTGCGATGAGACAGGTCGGACAGCCGACGATACACCCGCGAGGCGACCTGTGATTCAGTGCGCCCATCGATGAGCGACGCAACGCTCTCCATCGCGGACGACGCGCCCGAGACCAACACCGGTCGCGGTCCCAAGCTCACCCTGGTCCTGGAAGGCGAGCGTCCGACGTCCGGGTCGCTGGCCATGGACCTCGCGCGTATCGATTCGATCCTCCTCGGGCGCGGCGCCAAGCGCGACACCGAGCGCGGCTCGGACCCGAAGAAGGCGGAGCGCACGCTCACCGTGCGCGTCCCCGACGGGCGCATGTCCACCAACCATGCCCGCATGCGCCGCCTGCACGGCACGTGGATGGTCGAGGATCTGGGCTCGAAGAACGGCAGCGCGAAGAACGGCGTCACGTTCACCGCGCCCACGCCGCTCGCGGACGGCGACATCCTCGAGGTCGGCCACACGTTCTTTTTGTTTCGATCCGATGCGCCGCGCGGCCCGATCCTCGATCTCGACTCGACCCGCCTGCGCCCCGCACGACCGGAGCAGGCGACCTTCGATCTCGGCCTCGCGCAGCAGTTCGAGGCGGTCGAGCGGGTCGCCAAGTCGCTGCTCGCGATGCTGATCCTCGGCGAATCCGGCACCGGCAAGGAGCTCGCAGCCCGCGCGATCCACGAGCTCTCGGGGCGCAAAGGCAACTTCGTGCCGGTGAACTGCGGCGCGCTCCCCGAGTCGCTGGTGGAGTCCGAGCTGTTCGGCGCGAAGAAGGGCGCCTTCACGGGCGCGGATCGCGATCGCCAGGGCTTCATCCCGGCGGCTCAGGACGGGACGCTTTTCCTCGACGAGCTCGGCGAGCTCCCGCTGGCGGCGCAGGCGGCGCTCCTGCGCGTGCTGCAGGAGCGGGTCGTCACCCCGGTTGGCGCGACGGCGGCGATGCCGGTCGACTTCCGGCTGGTCGCCGCCACGAACCGCGATCTCACCGCCGACGTCAGCGCCAAGCAGTTCCGTGGCGATCTTCTCGCCCGGGTGAGCGGCTTCGTCCTGCGCCTGCCGCCGATCCGCGAGCGGCGCGAGGATCTCGGCATCCTCATCGCCGCGCTCCTCGAGCGCATCGCCGGCGCCGACGCGCAGAAGGCCCGCATCAGCCCCTCGGCCGCGCGCCTCCTGATGACCCACGCCTGGCCGTACAACGTGCGCGAGCTGGAAAAAGCGCTCGAAACGGCCTGGGTGCTGGCCGAGGACGGGCGCATCGAGGCCCGCCACCTCCCCGACGCAGTGCGAAATCCACAGCCGATCGAGCGGGCGCCGCGCCGCGCGAGCTCGATGGGGACCTCGTCGCCGAAGCCGCTGTCGGCCGAAGACGAGGCGCAGAAGGTCGAGCTGCTCGCGCTCCTCGAGACGCACGGCGGCAACCTCTCGGCCGTGTCGCGCGCGACCGGCAAGGCGCGCATGCAGATCCATCGCTGGCTCAAGCGCTTCGACATCGACCCGTCGAAGTATCGCGAGTGAAGATCGTCTTCGAGGACGCCGCGCTCGCGGTGATCGAGAAGCCGAGCGGCTTGCTCGCAGTCCCCGGGAAAATAAGCTCCGATTCGGTGATCGCCCGCGCGCACGCGCGATGGCCCGCGGCCGAGGGCACGCTGATGGTGCACCGGCTCGACATGGACACCTCCGGGCTGATGATCGTCGCGCTCACCCGCGCCGCGCAGAGCGTCATCGCCCGCGCGTTCGCCGATGGGCGCGTGGAGAAGCGCTACATCGCGCTGCTCGACGGCGAGATCGCGGGCGACGCCGGGACGATCCGCCTGGCGACCCGGCTCGACGTCGACGATCGGCCCCGGCAGGTGGTCGATCCCATCCACGGAAAGATGGGCGAGACCGAGTGGGCCGTCGTCGCGCGCGCCCCCGGCGTCACCCGCGTCGAATTTCGCCCGCGCACCGGCCGGACCCATCAGCTCCGCTTGCACGCCGCCGCCGCGCTCGGCGCCCCGATCCTCGGTGACCGGCTCTACGGCCGCCCCGGCTCGGCGCCGCGCCTGATGCTCCACGCCGAGCGGCTGGCGCTGGCCCATCCCAGCGACGGCCACCCCCTGGTGTTCGAGCTGGCCGCGCCGTTTTGAGGGTTATTATGGACCCACACGGACCGCAAAGCGTGACGAGCCGGGCCGTTCGTGACAGAAACGGACGGGGCCGTGGTTCTCGGCGAGATCATTCTCATCCTGGGGTTGATCCTGGCCAGCGGCGTGATTGCGGGCGCGGAGCTCTCCATCGTGGCGGTCCGTCGCACTCGACTCAAGCAGCTGCTCGACGAGGGCACGGCGCGGGCCGCGGGCGTCATCCAGCTCCAAGAGAACCCCGAGCGCTTCCTCGCGACGGTGCAGATCGGCCTGACGGTGGTCCTCTCGACCGCGGGCGCGTTCTCCGGCGCGCGCGTCGCAGATCGCCTCAGCCCATACCTCGTGCGACTGCCGGTGATCGGCCCGAAGTATCACGAGACGCTCGCGCTCGCGATCGTCGTCGGCTGCCTCTCGTTCTTCACCATCGTGTTCGGCGAGCTGGTGCCGAAGTCGCTCGCGCTGCGATCGGCCGAGAAGTACGCGCTCGCATCGGCCGGGCCGCTGCTCGGTCTCTCGTACGTGATGCGCCCGGTGGTGTGGTTCCTGACGGGCGTCTCGAACCTGGTTTTGAAGCCTTTTCACGACAAGACGACCTTCAGCGAGACCCGCCACTCCGCCGAGGAGCTACAGGCGCTGGTGGAAGAGGCGGGCGAGACCGGCGAGGTCGACAAGCGCGCCGGTGAGATCGCCTCGCGCGCGCTCGACTTCGGAGAGCTCACCGCGGCCGACGTGATGGTGCCGCGCAACCTGATCGACGCCATCCCCATCACCGCCACGCCCGCCGACGTGAAGCGCATCCTCCTCGAGGAGGGTCACTCGCGCATGCCCGTCTACCAGGGCAACCTGGACAACATCATCGGCTACATCACCTCGAAGGACTTCCTCGGCGTCCTCTGGGAGGAGGAGCTGATCAAGTTGCAGGACATCATGCGGCCCGCGTTTTTCGTGCCCGAGACCGCCTCGGCCTCGCAGATCTTGCAGGATTTCAAGCGCAAGAAGACCCGCATGGCGCTGGTGGTCGACGAGCACGGCGTGGTCGCAGGCCTGATCACGCTAGAGGATCTCATCGAGGAGCTGGTCGGCGAGCTGATCAGCGAAGGCGACGAGTCGCAGGCGCTCTACAAGAAGGACGGCGACGGTGCGCTGGTCCGCGGCGACGCGCCGATCCGCGATCTCAACCGCGCGCTCGACATGGAGCTGCCCGAAGGCGAGGCCTGGACGACGATGGCCGGCCTGGTGAGCTCGCTGGCCGGCCGCATCCCGCAGCCGGGGACCAAGCTCAGCCTCGACGACGGCACGACGCTGGAGGTGCTCGAGGCCTCGCCGCGGCAGGTGCGGCTGGTGCGCCTGGTGCCGAAGCTCGACTCGCTCGTGCCCGACGTCCGCGTGGAGTGAGACGTGACGGCGTGGGCGCTGCTGCTCGCGCTGTGCGCGACACCGGAGCTCGATCGCGCTGCGGAGCTCACGTTGCCCGATGCCAACGATGTCGCGCTGGTCCGCGATCTCTCCACCGGTGAGCTGATCCTCGAGCACCACGGCGCCGTCGCGAAGAAGGCGCGCATCGCGCCCGGCTCGGTGATGAAGGCGTTCACGGCGTACGCGATCCTCGAGGCCGGTCTCGATCGTAGCGCCTACGTCTGCAAGGGCGAGCACGTCGATCCGCGCGGCCATCACCGCCCATGCTGGGATCGCCGCGGCCACGGCGAGATGCGCCTCCGCACCGCGCTCGCGAATTCGTGTAACGCCTGGTTCTACGCGACGGTCGAGCGCATCGACGGCGCACGAATCCTCGATGCGTGGCGGCGCTTCGGCATCCCCGCCGCGGGCACGGCCGACGAGGTGCCGCTGGCGATCGACGACGACGAGCGGCTCGACGTCGCGGTCGGCGATCACCGCGCCCTCGCGATCACCGCGCGCACGCTGCTCGACGCCACGGCTCGGCTCGCGACGCGCGACGGCCAGAGCGGGCTGAATGTGGCGCACCTCGAGGCGATCGCGCACGGGCTCGAGGAGGCGGCGCGCAGCGGCACGCTGGCGAGCACGTTCCTTGGGCTGGATGTCGCGGCCAAGAGCGGGACCGGCCCGAAGCGGGGTGCGCCCGGAACGCGCGGCTTGGTGATCGGGTGGACGCCGGCGCGCGCGCCGCGCTACGTGTTCGTGCTGGTGAAGGATCGCGGGCGCGGGGCCAAGGACGCCGGTCCCGCGGCGCGTGCGATCGCAGAGATTCTCGGGAAAAAGAGATGATCTTCTGGGCTCTGCTTCTCGCTCAGCTCCCGGAGGCGAAGACGATCGAGGTGCCCGCGGAGATCGAGGTCTCGATCCTGGCGAAGTACGATCTCTCGCGGCTCGATCTCGTCGACGGTCGCTGCGCCCACGCGGATCTCGCAGGCGTCACCTCGCTGAGCGCGCGCGGCGGTCAGGTGCGGGCGTGCGCGGGAGCCATGAAGCCGTGCATCGATCGCCCTTCGATCGCGCTGCGCTGCGAGGCCTCGATGGTGGTGCGCGTGCGTTCGCTCGGCCGCCGCACGTACGGTCGCGGGCTGCGCGCGTCGGTGGATGGTCGCGGGCACCTGCGCCTCGTCGCCAGCGTGGCGATCGAGGACTACGTCAGCGGGGTGGTGCACTCGGAGCTGGCCAATGCGCCGGTCGAGGCGCAGCGCGCGCAGGCGGTGCTGGCGCGCAGCTTCGCGGTGCGTGCGCTGTCCGATCCGCGCCACGACGACGCGCCGCTGTGCGATCTCACCCATTGCCAGGCGTTCACGAGTGCGCGCGCGCCGATGCCGCCGCGGCCGGGGAGCGAAAGCATCGTGCTCGTCGACAGCGCGGGGCAGATCGCCGACGTCTTCTTCCACAGCACGTGCGGCGGGCAGACCGCGCCTCCGCGCCTGGTGTGGGGCGATCGCGGCTCGCCCGAGGTGGTGGGGATCGACGACGTCGATGACAAGGGACGCGCCTGGTGCCGGCGCAGCCCGCACTTTCGCTGGGTACACGAGCTGACCGACGAGGCGCTCCTCGCGGCGCTGGCCCCGCTGCTGTCGCGGGCCTTCGAGGCGGGATCGCTGGAGCTGTCGCCGGCGGTGCCGAGCGCCACGCGCTGGCAGATCGGCGATCGCGGCGGCACCGAGCTGGTGAACGGCGAGGCGCTGCACCTCGAGCTGTCGCGCGCGCTGGGTTTCAGCGCGGTGAAGTCGAGCCAGTTCTCGGTGAAGCGCGCGGGGAACATCCTGCGCCTCTCGGGCAGCGGCCTCGGGCACCGCGTGGGCTTGTGCCAGATGGGGGCGATGGCGCGCGCAAAGGCGGGGCAGTCGTCGCGCGAGATCTTGCTCGCGTATTTTCCGAAGCTGGATCTGGCGAAGGTGGTGGTCAAATGATCGCGCTGCTGTTGCTGATTCATGTGGCCGCTCCGGACGACGCGTTGGTGTCGCGGGTCGATGTCGCGTGCGCGGCGATCGATCGCGCGCTCGGGGTCACGCGATCGTCCTATGCGCTCGAGCAGGCCGACAGCATCGAGACCTTCTTGGCGCGCACCGGCCGTGCGCGCTTCGAGGCGGCGGCGACGCTTCGCACCACCATCTGGCTCCAGCCGTCGTCGGTGCTCGATCGCCTACCCGATCTCGATCTCGTGCTGCGCCACGAGTGCGTGCACGCGATCTTGCGCGCGCGGGGCGTCCCGCCGCTCGACGTGGTGCTGGAGGAGGCGGTCGCGCTGGAGCTCTCCGGTCAAGCGTCGAAGCTGCCGCCGGCCCGTGCGATCGGGCCCGAGGCGCACGACGCCATCGCTGTGGTGCTGCGTTCGCCGAAGGATCGCCTGATCTTCGAGGCCGCCGTCGCGCGCGCCGCCGCCACGCACGGCGCGCAGATCCGCGCCTGGATCAAGGAGGGCGCGCTGATCAGCGCCTTATCCCGCCAATCTGGATCGGCGAGACGAAGTCCCGCGGCACCATCGCCTTCCGGTAGTGCACCGCGTCCTCCTCGCTGAACATGACGAAGATGATGCGCTCGGGCATCGGGCGCCGCTCCACGTGAAACCGCGCGTGCCCGAACGCGATGGTGGCCGCGCGATCCTTGGGGAATTGGTAGGCGCCGGTGCTGATCGCCGGAAAGGCAATGCTCTTCGCGCCCACCTCGGCCGCGAGCTCGAGCGCGCGCTGATAGCACTGCGCGAGCTGGACATCTTCCAGCCGATAGCCGATGCGCTCCGTTCCATCGGCGTACGGGTCGGTGCCCCAGACCGGGCCGACCGCGTGCACGACCCACGAGATTCCCGCTTTTTCCAGATCGAAAGCGGGGGTGATCTTGGCCTGTCCGGTCGGGCAGCCCCCGAGTGTCCGGTTGTGCGCGAGCAGGCGCGGTCCTGCTGCGTCGTGGATGGCGCCGTCGACGCCGCCGCCACCGAGTAGGCTCTCATTCGCAGCGTTGACGATGACATCGGCGCGAACGCTCACGATATCACCGACCAGCAGCTCGATCTTTTCCACGCGCGAGCGATAGCAGTGACGCATCGATCCGTCGAGGGGGCTTGATCCCGACAGCGCGTCGAGCGATGGAGTCGCATGCACATCGACGACGTGATGAGCGCGCTGAGAGATGCGGGCACGCCGCAGAACCTCGCGACCTACGCGCGTCACGGTGTCAAGTCGCCCGCGTTCGGCGTGAGCACCGCGTCGAAGCGCGCGCTCGCGCGGCGCATCAAGAAGGATCAGCCGCTGGCCGAGACGCTGTGGGCCACGCAGAACCACGACGCCCGCATTTTGGCCACTTTCGTGGCCGATCCAGGCCAGATCTCCGGTCGCGTGCTCGCCGCGTGGATCGACGACATCGACTGCGGACCGCTCACCGACGCCGTCTCCGCCGTGGCCGCCGGTCACCCGAGCGCGCTCGCGCTGGCGGCCGGATGGCGTGCGTCCTCGCGCGCGTGGACCTCGTGCGTCGGCTGGCAGGTGCTCGCGCTGCACGTCCCGCAATCCGAGGAGACCACGCTCGGCCCGCTCGTCGCGGTGATCGAGAAGCGCATCGCCGCCGCGCCCGCGTGCACGCAGGAGGCGATGAACGCGGTGCTGGTCGCGATCGGTGCGCGCGGTGATCGGCTGTGCACCCTGGCCATCGAGGGGGGGCGACGAATCGGCGCCGTGTCCCGGTCGGTCGAGGCGCAGATCCTCAAGCTCTTGGCCAAGAAGGCAGCCCCCTCGGTGCAGCGAAAGCCGCCAAAAAAGAGGGTGAAAGCGCGCCCGAGCGTGACAGCGCGCGCGCTCCGTGCGACTCGGGGCGCATGACCAAGACGCGTATCGAGAAGGACAGCTTCGGCGACATCGCCGTCCCCGCCGACCGCTACTGGGGCGCGCAGACGCAGCGCTCCCTCCAGAACTTCGACATCAGCGGCGAGCGCTTCCCGCGCGCGTTCATCCGCGCCTACGGCATCGTCAAGCAGGTGGCCGCCGAGGTGAACGTGTCGCTCGGCGAACTGCCCGAGAAGTACTCGAAGGTCATCACCGACGCCGCGCAGGAGGTCATCGACGGTAAGCTCGACGCCGAGTTCCCGCTGGTCGTCTGGCAGACCGGCAGCGGCACGCAGACCAACATGAACGTGAACGAGGTCATCGCGAACCGAGCCAACGAGATGCTCGGATTGCCGCTCGGATCGAAGGACGGCGTCCACCCGAACGACCACGTGAACCGCGCGCAATCGACCAACGACAGCTTCCCCACCGTGATGCACGTGGCGATCGCGCTCGAGGCCACCGAGAAGCTGATCCCGTCGCTGAAGGCGCTGAAGGCGACCTTCGACAAGAAAGCTACGCAGCACGCGAACGTGATCAAGATCGGCCGCACGCATCTCCAGGACGCGACGCCTTTGTCGCTCGGCCAGGAGATCTCCGGCTGGGCCGCGCAGGTCGGCAACGCGATCCGCGCGATCGAGTCGACGCTCCCGCAGGTCTACGAGCTCGCGCTCGGCGGCACCGCGGTCGGCACCGGCCTCAACAGCAAGAAGGGCTACGACGTGCAGGCGGCGACGGCGATCGGGAAGAAGACCGGGCTGCCGTTCGTCACCGCGCCGAACAAGTTCGCCGCGCTCGGCGGCAACGACGCGGTGGTCGGCTTCTCCGGCGCGCTCAAGCAGACCGCCGCCGCGCTGATGAAGATCGCGAACGACGTGCGCTGGCTGGCAAGCGGTCCGCGCTCGGGCCTCGGCGAGCTGACGATCCCGGAGAACGAGCCGGGCTCTTCGATCATGCCGGGCAAGGTCAACCCCACGCAGTGCGAGGCGATGACCATGGCCTGCTGCCAGGTGATGGGGAACGACACGGCGATCGGCATCGCCGGCTCGCAAGGAAACTTCGAGCTCAACGTCTTCAAGCCCGCGATGATCTACGCGACGCTGCAGTCGATCCGCCTGCTCGGCGACTCGGCGCGCTCGTTCCGCGAGCACTGCGCGGAGGGCATCGAGCCCAACCTCGCGCGCATCGACGAGCTGATGAAGAAGTCGCTGATGCTGGTCACCGCATTGAACCCGCACATCGGCTACGACAACGCGGCGAAGGTCGCCAAGAAGGCGCACAAGGAAAACAAGACCCTGCGGGAGGTGGTGGTCGAGCTGGGGCTCCTCACCGGCGAGCGTTTCGACGAGCTGGTGCGGCCGGAGCAGATGATCTCGCCGAAGTGAGTCCGCGCCCGCGCCATGGAGCCCTGCGCCGCGTGGGGACCTCGATCGTCGCGCTGATCCTCTCTTGTGCGCCGGTGCGGTCGATCGATCTCTCCATGCCCGAGGGCACGCAGACGGTCGTGTTCGTGCATGGTGGCAGCGGGAGCGATGCGGTGACCGTGCGGTCGTACGCGGTGGACGAGGCCCCTCCGCAGCTCATCAGCCTCGCTGACGCTACGTCGTTCGTGGTGGCGCTCTTCTATACGGCGTCGATCGAAGCGCTCGCGCTCGAGCCGGCCGACGATCACACGATCGGCGTCGCGGTGGTGCCCTCTGCCCGCGACAGCTGGCCGCTCCCTCGCGCGCTCGAGATGCAGACGCTCGCCAGCGGCGGCCTCTCCGCGGGTGACATCGCCACGCGTCTCGCGAGGGTCGAGATTGTGCGGCCCCCGTGCCACGAGCTCTACAACGAGCGCGTGCCGTTCGCGACCTACGCCGCGGACGTGTCGTTCGCCGTGCCGCTCGGCAGCGGCGTGCTGTTCGGCGTGGCGGCGGTGGCGGAGGGGGATGATGGCGCCACCCGCCGCGTCGTGGAGCGGCCACGCGTGTTCTTTGTCGACGCCGACGCGACCGTGGAGGACCTGACCTCGAAGCTCACCGTGACGCCGACCGTCGGCACGCTGCCCGAGCCGCGCGGGTTCGTCGATCGCGAGGGGGCGGCCACTGTGCTCTGGGGGCTCCTCGAGCCCAACGGCTTGACGGTGCGGCGCTTCGAGCTGGTCGAGCTCGCCGCGGATCGCAGCGTCACGTCAGTGCTGACCACCACCGCGGCGACGCACCTCGAGCCGCACCACATGGCCGCCGGGCGCGAGGGCGATCGGCGCACCGTGCTGATGGCCGACGACATCGGTGACATCCGGCAGCTGGACGAGGCGGCCGCGAGCTGGTCGACCGTGATGACGCACCCGCGGGGCGTCGTCGACGCTTGCAGCAACTTCTATAGCGGGATCCTCGAGCTCGACGATCTCGCGCACGGCGTTGCGGCGTTCCGCAGCGGCCCGATCCGCACCTTCGACCTCTCGATCCCGGCCAATCCGCTCATGCGATCGCGCGACTACATCGACGCCAGCAGCTACTGCAGCAGCGCCCACGCCACGCTGGAGAGCGGCGCACAGGTCGCCGTCGTAGCCAGTCAGAGCAGCGATCGCGCGGGCAAGGGGGTCGTGTACTGGCGGCCAGGCGCGGAGAACGACTGGAAGCGGCTCGAGCTCGCGAGCCTCGTCGATGCCAAGGCAATCATGCCCCGGGGGCGGGACCTGATGCTGTCTTCGCCGAGCTCGCAGGCGGTGCAGCTCGACTACGACCCGCGCCGGCCCGAGATCGCGCCCCGCGAGTGCGGACGCCTGCAGATCGGGACGTCGACCCTGTTCGGCGTCACCAACGGCGACGCCGTCTTCGCCCTCGGCGCCGGAGCCCGCGACGTCGTGATCGTCCGACGCCGCTGACGGTCCTTAAAAGACAAAGGCCCCGTTCGGTCACCCGAACGAGGCCTTTGCAAGAGACCTAGGAGGTCAGGAGCGACTTCTTGGAAAGTCGTCGCCCATCTCGGCCCCCTCCACCAAGGCGATCATCGCCGAGCGTCCCAAGAAGGATGACGGCCACACGCACCGTGGCGACGGCGGCTGAGCAGGACGCCTCGCGATACGCGGAGTATCTATCGGCCTCGCGCCTCGCCATACGGGCGCCTCGACGGCCGACCTGTCACCAACTTCCGGGGAGCTGTACTTAGGGGACAAGCCGCGCGCTCGCGCGCGGCGTCAGGCGAAATGGGACGCGTACGAAGTCGTCGCGCCAGTCGAGCCCCGGCTCGTCGATGGCCAGGCCCACCACCCCGATCGTCGCGCGGCTGACCGAGCCGTCTCGGGCCTCGATCTGCGAGGGATCTTCGCGCAAGAACGCAGGTCCTTCGACCCGCTCGATGGAGAAGCGCTCGAGGTCGAGCTGGCCGAGGGTGCTGCTGCGCGCGACGAACCCTGAGCAGGGAGCCTGCCGGCACCCGTCGATGGCGATTCCGGCCTTGATGTTCTGCGCGGACACGTCACGCGCGACGATGCTCGCGCCCTCGCGCGCCCAGAACAGAGCGCCCTCGAGCGAGTCGAAGGCGGCGCGCTCGATCGTGACGCTCGCTGCGCGCGCCTCGATCGCGGCTCCGGTTCCTCCGAGGATCTCGAGATCGCTCACCGTGGCTGTCGCGGGCACGGTGGGGCTGCTGATGTAGAGCCCGCGCGACGCGTTGCCGGACAATCGAGCGCGGGACAAGACGATGTCTCCGCCTTGCACGAAGATCGTGCCGTTGCCGACGGTCGACCGCTCGAACCAAGCGTTGGTGATCTCGCCCCGCGTCCGATCCTCGACATTCGCCGCATCGACGATGATCGGCGAACGCAGCATCTGCGCGCCGAACACGCCGTCGATCTGCGCGGACGCCCCTCCCGATAGGGTGGCGATCGGATGCGTCCGCGTCGCGACGATTGCGCGCGCAGACAGCGTCGCGCCGTGCCCGATCGCGATGATCGCGCCGTCCGACAGCCCACCTCCGTCGACTCCGGTGTCGCCGAACCCGATGAACTGGGCCACCTCGATCCGCGTCGCCGAGCCCGTCGACGTGAAGATCGCCGGACGGAGCGCGGCGGGCGTCCGCCGGAGCGCGGTGATCCTCTCGAGGGCGATCGTCGAGTCGACAGCGTAGACGCACGCATCCGGGTTTGGGCCGTCCTGGTCCTGGATGAGGCCCGAGTCGGTGATGCGCCCGCGGCTGCTGAGGAAGCTCACGTTGCCGAGATAGACGCTCTCCGTGACGTCGAGCTGTGACCTGCGCGCCACCGTCTGCGCGCCGCGGGCCTCGGTCTCGCTGAGAGAGACGCTGCCCTCAACGACGTCGATGCGCTGCCGCCCGAGCAGTGAGCGCCGGATCCTCAGCTCGACCTGCAACTGTGACTGCGGGACGGTGAGCACCACGCCGTCGACGCTGACGGTGCCGGTCCAGGTGCCGACGCCCGTCACGGTCGCGTCCTGGAACGATAGATCGAACCCCGTGAAGGCTCCGACGGCGATGGACGCGAGATCCGCGCACGGACCGGCGATCGAGATCCGCCGGCCCGCGCCGACGGGCTCCATCGCGTACGCCCCCGTGGCGAGCGCCAGCGTCGCTCCTTCGGGCGCGTCCCGTAGCGCGGTCGCGAGATCCCACGGCGCATCGCGGCTCCCGTCTCCGGGCGTAGTCGTGGTGGAGACGAAGACGGGGTCGGCGGGGAGCGCGTCGGCCCAGCCGTCGGCGGCGAGCGTGCAGGCACGACCGACGTGAGCGCAGCGGCCTTCGAGCGTCGCGCGCTCGAACGGTCCGCACGGCGTTGCACGGTCGTCGAAGGCGCACGTGGTCAGCGTCTCCAGGGCTGCCGTGGTGATCTGCTCCACGCGCATCCCGCGTCCGCACGAGACGGCGGGCCATGGCTCCGGCGGTCGCGGCGGGGCGAACGTCGGCGGTGCGCCGTCGCACAGTGTGCAGAAGCCCGCCTCGTCAAAGCACGTATCGCCCGTTCCGCACGGGTCCTCGGGCCAATCGACGCGGAACGCCTGCAGCCGCTGCCAGACCTCGGCGCTCGGCGCGAGCGCGGCCCATCCATCCCCGTCGCGGCGATAGACCTCGTCCGGCCTGCGGAGTCGGGACGTCGCGTCGCGCACCGGGACGAGCGTGCGGATCGGAGCGCCGTCGCCCCACGCGAGATCGTCGATCGAGGCGCGGTAGAGGAGCGCGAGCCGGGGTTCGTCGCCCTCTCTGCCTGCCAGGTACGGGTTGTCTTCGAGGCTCGCCACGGTCAGCGGGCCATCCGCGTTCGACGATGCACCGAGCGCGACCGTCCGCGGGACGGTCGTGCCGCCGATCAAGGGCAGCGCGAGGTCGACCTCGGGGGCGCAGGCCACGCCGCAGATAGCCACGAGCGCGTAACGAAGCTGGATCAACCCGCGGAGCCTAAGACCACGCCGGTTAAAAGCGAAGGCCCCGCCCGGCCGCGAAGCCGAGCAGGGCCTTCTGTCTGATCACGCGATCAGCGCTGCTTTCGACTTAGAAGTCGTCGCCCATGCCGCCCATGCCGCCCATGCCGCCACCGCCGCCGCCGCCGTGCTTGTGGCCGTCGTCCTTCTTGGGGCGCTCGGCGATGATCGCCTCGGTGGTGAGCAGGAGGCCCGCGACCGACGTCGCGTTCTCGAGCGCCGTGCGAACGACCTTCGTCGGGTCGATCACGCCAGCGGCCTCGAGGTCCTCGTACTTCTCGGTCTGGGCGTTGAAGCCGAACGAGCCGGTTCCTTCGCAGACCTTGTTCAGGACGACCGATCCCTCGTTGCCCGAGTTCTCGGCGATCTGACGGAGGGGCTCCTCGACCGCACGACGGAGGAGCTTCACGCCGAAGGCCTGCTCGTCGCTCAGCTTGAGCGCGTCGAGCGCCTTGCGGGCGCGGATGAGCGCCACGCCGCCGCCGGGGACGATGCCCTCTTCACGGGCCGCGCGGGTCGCGTGCATCGCGTCTTCGACGCGAGCCTTCTTCTCCTTCATTTCGACTTCGGTGGCCGCACCGACGTTGATGACGGCGACGCCGCCGACCATCTTCGCGAGGCGCTCCTGGAGCTTCTCACGGTCGTAGTCCGACGTGGTGTCGTCGATCTGCGCCTTGATCTGCTTGATGCGCGCCTCGAGGTCGGCCTTCTTGCCGGTCCCGTCGACGATGGTGGTGTTGTCCTTGTCGATCGTGACGGACTTGCACTGGCCCAGGTCCTTCAGGCTGACGTTGTCGAGCTTGATGCCGAGGTCCTCGCTGACGACCTGGCCGCCCGTCAGGGTGGCGATGTCCTCGAGCATGGCCTTGCGGCGATCACCGAAGCCCGGGGCCTTCACGGCCGCGACCTGGAGGGTGCCGCGCAGCTTGTTCACGACGAGCGTGGCGAGCGCCTCGCCCTCGATGTCCTCGGCGATGATGAGGAGCGGGCGGCCGCTCTTCGCCGTCTGCTCGAGCAGCGGGAGGAGGTCCTTCATCGACGAGATCTTCTTCTCGTGGAGGAGGATGTACGGGTTGTCGAGGACGACTTCCATCCGCTCCGCGTTGGTCACGAAGTAGGGGGAGACGTAGCCGCGATCGAACTGCATGCCCTCGACGAACTCGAGGGTGGTCTCGAGGCTCTTGGCCTCCTCGACCGTGATCACGCCGTCCTTGCCGACCTTCTCCATCGCGTCCGCGATGATGTTGCCGATCGTGTCGTCGCCGTTCGCCGAGATGATGCCGACCGACGCGATGTCCTTGCGGGTCTTGCACTCCTTCGCGAGCTTCTTGAGCTCCGCGACCATCGCGATGACGCCCTTGTCGAGGCCGCGCTTGATCTCCATCGGGTTGTGACCCGCGGTGACCAGCTTGACGCCCTCGTTGTAGATCGCCTGCGCGAGCACGGTCGCGGTGGTGGTGCCGTCGCCGGCCTTGTCAGAGGTCTTGGAAGCGACCTCCTTCACCATCTGCGCGCCCATGTTCTCGAACTTGTTCTCGAGCTCGATCTCCTTGGCGACGGTGACGCCGTCCTTGGTGACGAGCGGAGCGCCGAACGACTTCTCGATGACGACGTTGCGGCCCTTGGGGCCGAGGGTCACCTTGACGGCGTTGGCGAGGATGTTCACGCCACGCGCGATCTCGGCGCGAGCGTTGGTGTTGAAGTGAATTTCTTTAGCGGCCATGTGATGTGCTCCTTAACTTTCTAGGTTTGGGGAAAAAGAGATTTAGGAGAGGATCCCGAGGACTTCTTCCTCGCGGAGGATGACGTGCTCGTCGCCTTCGATCTTGATCTCGGTGCCGCTGTACTTGCCGAAGAGGATCTTGTCGCCGACCTTCACTTCGAGCGCGCGGACCTTGCCGTCGTCGAGGATCTTGCCATTGCCGACGGCGATGACGGTGCCCTCGATGGGCTTCTCCTTGGCGTTCTCGGGGATGATGATGCCCCCCTTGCTCTTGGTCTCGGCCTCGAGGCGCTTGATGAGGAGACGGTCGTGGAGCGGGCGGAACTTCTGCATGGTGATATCCTCCGGAGCTTTGCTCTAACGTGTAGAGTTTGTTGACGTTTTTTACTCGATTTAGCCACCAGAGGTACCTGGCTGCTAATCGGGATGCGCGCTTTCTAGGCCCTAAGCCTGAAGGCGTCAAGAGCGATCAGCGAGAGGCGGAGGGGAGGCGGGGTAAAGCCATCTGTTCCGTGAGCGCGTCGGCCTTCCGGAGCTCGCGGGCGCGCCCCGGGACGTCGGCGTCGATGAACAGGGTCAGGAGCGCGCGGTCGATCTTGTTCCGCTTGGCCTCGCTCTCGAGGATCTCGATCGCCTTGCCGTGGGGGAGGGCGGCCTTGTACGGGCGGTCGGCAGCGGTGAGCGCGTCGTAGATGTCCGCGATGGTCATGATGCGGGCCTCGACCGGGATCTCGTCGCCCTTGAGCCCGCGGGGGTAGCCGGTGCCGTCCATCTTCTCGTGATGGGTGCCGGCGATCTGCGGGATGCGCGACAGCTCGCGGGTCCAGGGGATCTGGCGCAGGAAGTTGTGCGTGTGGACGACGTGGCTCTCGATCTCCTTGCGCTCCTTCTCGTTGAGCGAGCCGCGCGGGATCGAGAGGTTGGTCTCCTCCTCGCTCAAGAGGAGCGCGGCGGCGGTGATGCCCTTCAGGCGCTCGAAGCCGCTGCTGTCGAGCACGGTGGGGCGGTTCGCCGACTCGATGAACGCGAGCATGCTGGCGAGCTCCTCGTCCTTCGCGCGCCACTGATCCTCGAAGCGCTTCAGCTCCGAGGGCGGCACCATCCCGCCGGCGCGTGAGCGCAAGAAGCTCAGCTCGGCGTTCATGCGCGCCTCCTTGAAGCGCGCGCGGATCAGATCGAGCTGGTGCGGATAGAGCTTGTCCGCCTTCGCCAGCACGTGCTCGCGCACGCCGACCTTGCCGAAGTCGTGCAGCAGCGCCGCATAGCGCAGCTCGCGGATCTCTTGCGGGCCGACGACGATGTTCGCGAACTGCGGTCCGGCGCGCGGCAACAGCTCGAGGCAGCTGATCGAGAGGAGCGCGACCCGCTCGCTGTGTCCGCTGGTGGTGGGATCGCGCGCCTCGATTGCGCTGACACTGGCGGTGACGAAGCCCTCGAAGAGCCGCTCGATGTCCTCGTACAGGCCAGCGTTCTCGATCGCGGCCGCGGCGATCGCGCCGAGCGCGAGCAGGAGCTCCTGGTCCTCGCTCCCGAAGGGCCCGCCCTCGTGATTGAGCGCCTGCACGACGCCGACGACGTGGCGGTCGCGGCCCATCATGGGGACGCAGAGGATCGACTCGGTGCGATACCCGGTCGCGATGTCGACGGCGCGATTGAAGCGCGGATCGAGGTACGCGTCGGGGATGTTGAGCGGCTCGCCAGTCTGCGCGACGAGGCCGGCGATGCCTTGGCCCACCGGCAGCCGGATCACCTTCACGCCCTGGAGGCCTTGCGCGATCTTCGACCACAGGTCCTTGCCGTCGCGGGTCATCAAGAAGAGCGTGCAGCGCTGGGCATCGACGGTCTTCTTCGACTCCTCGAGGATGATGTCGAGCAGCGGATCGATGGTCCGCTCGGACATCATCGCCTTGGCGACGTCGAGCAGCCCCGTGAGCTTCCGGTTCCGAAGAGAGAGACTCTCGAGCGGCGACAATCGGGAGCTCGTGACCACAGCTCGACCAGGGTACCCCGGATCAGCGGTTTTAGGCCATTTCTGCGGCCAGAGATACTACGGCCGAGAAGGGTTCTTCGGGTCTTTGGCGACGGGGCTCGCGGCTTCGGCTACCGCGGGCGCGGCCTTCGGGAGGCGCGACACGAACAGCGTCCGGTAGGTCACCACGCGCTCGTCGACGCGCGCGACGACGAGGATCTTGTTCAGGCCTTCCTTGAGCAGCACCGTCTTCGAGAAGGGCAGCTTCACCGCGTCGTCGACGGGGCGGGTCCAGCCCGTCGTCGCGCCTGCGGCCGGGCCACCCGGCGCGGGCACCGGCGCGATCGCGTAGTAGACCTTCTCGTAGTTCACGAGCAGGTACATGTCGCGGACGTTCCGGCCCTTCACGACGCCGTTCAGGACGATCGACTCGCCATCGACGACGCGACCGCCGACCTCGCCTTCCATCTCGATGATCGGCGGGCGGCGCTGCGGCACGTAGTCGGCGACGACCTTCTTGGGCGCCTTTCCGAGCTTCGTGTCGGCCTCGGTGACCCAGCCGGTCGCGCCCTCGGGCAGCTCGATCTTGGCGAGGCCCTCGATCTTGGCGGTCGACGTGACACCCATGCCCTTCGGGAGCACGCCGAGCACGGTGCCGGTCTCGCTCGCGCCGCTGTAGATCGGCGTGTCGCGGGTGGCGACGACGTTGATCTTCCGCTTCACCAGCTTCGGCACGTCGACGTTCTCCGCGACGACTGCGAGCTCGTCCTCGAACCACTCGCCGGTCGGCGGATCCTGGATGGTGAGCTCGAGCGCGAGCTTCGCGCCGTCGGTGGTCTGGTTCGGGCGGACCTTGAAGCCGAGGCGTCCCACGCGCGTCTCGCCGGGCGGGATCGCGCCGACTTCCGCGCGGCCGCGCTCGAGGAACAGATCCTCACCCGCCGCCGACTTGAGTCGTAGCACGACCTTGTCCGCTGCGCCGGGGCCGATGTTGGTCACGAACACCACCAGATCGACGCCTTCGCCCTTCTCCAGGATTCCGTCGCCGTCGCCGCGCTCGCTGTCGTCGATCGACCAGGAGTACGCGAACATCGGGTGCGCGATGTACTGCGTCATCACCGGCAGCTTGGCGTCGATCTCGAGCGGCGTGGTGGCCGACGAGAGCACCAGCGTGATGATGTCGGAGCGCGAGGCCGCCTCTTTCGGGATGCGCGCGCTGACCGCCCAGGTGTGCGACGCGCCCGGAGCGAGCGTGCCGAACAGCATCTCGCGGCCGCGGAAGGCGGGGTGCTCGGTGTCGAGGTGCCCGTGGATCTGCGCGATCGGCAGCGCGCCGACGTTGGTGACCTTGGCCTCGATCGAGACCTCGCTGCCCGCGGCGATGCGCCCGTCGCTGCCGGCGCCGACCAGGCGGAGCTCGGCCTGGAGCGTGACCGGCTTGGCGGGGACCGTGCCCGGGGTCCAGTCGACGCCCAGCCCGGTGATCGCGGCGGTGATGCGGCGGTCCTCTTCGGCGCTGCGCTCGGCGATCAGGCTCCTCGCCGCCTTGATCGTCTCGGAGCGCTTCTGCTTGCCGGCGAACGCGACGATCTGCCGGCCGAGCTTGATCGGATAGTCCTCGCGGAAGTTGTCCGGCGGCACCTCGTCCTCGTCATCGGAGGGCTCCTCGACCGCAGGCGTCGCGGGCTCCTTCTTCTCCGGTTCGACCAGGTACGTGAGCTCGAGCGACGGCTTCGACTCGACCTCCTGATCGGCCTTGGCGCGATCGAGGTGCTTGTCGAGGCTCGCCTCGCGGTGCTGATCCGGCTCGTAGTAGAGGCGGATGCCTTCCTTCTCGAGCACCGCCGGACGCACCATGATGTCGGGCATGACGCCGACGTTCTGGATCGAGATGCCGCCGGGCGTGAGGTACTGTGCGATGGTCAGCTTGAGCGCCGAGTTGTCGGCGAAGTCGTAGAGCACCTGCACCGAGCCCTTGCCGAAGCTGCGCTCGCCGACGATCACCGCGCGATCGAGGTTCTTCAGAGCGCCCGCGACGATCTCCGAAGCCGAGGCGGAGCCGTTGTTCACCAGCACCGCGAGCGGGAGATCGACGTCGGTGCCCGACCACTGCGCGCGCTTGGGATCGCGCAGCTTGTTGCCGTAGCCGACGGTCGTGACGATGTCGCCGCTGGTGAGGAACTTGTCGGACACGCGGATGGCCTGCTCGAGCAGGCCGCCGGGGTTGTTGCGCAGGTCGAGGACCACGCCCTTCAGGCCGCCCTTGGCCTCTTTCGCGAGCTTCTCGAGGTGCTCGTCGAGATCGCGCCCGGTGTTCTGCTGGAAGTTCTTGATCTTCACGTAGCCCACGCGATCGTCCAGCAGGCGGCTCTCCACCGACTCGATCTTGATCGTCTCGCGCGTGAGGATGAACTTGCGCGCCTCGGGCCAGGTCTTGCGCTGCACCCAGATCGTGACCTTCGAGCCGACTGGACCGCGCAGCTTCACCACCGCCTCCTCGATCGGCATCGAGACCGTCGAGACGTCGCCGATGCGGGTGATGACGTCGAGCGACTTGAGGCCGGCGCGGGTGGCCGGCGTGCCGTCGAGCGGGGTCATGATCGTGAGCTTGGCGTCGCGCACCGAGATCACGATGCCGAGGCCGCCGAACTCGCCCTTGGTCGAGGTCTTCATGTCGGCAAAGGCCTCGGGCTTCAGCAGCACCGAGTGCGGATCGAGCGTCGAGAGCGCGCCGTTGACCGCCGCGTACTCCACCGAGCGGGGGTCCTTCTGCGGGGGCAGGTGCTTCTCGAAGAAGCGGAAGACCTCGCGCAGCTTGAGGTTGATCTCCCAGAGGCTCTCGACGTCGTCGACGGTGATGATCTTCTGCTGGCCGGGGACGCTGATCTTGATCTTGCCCTCGCCGATGTCCTCCACCAGGACCTCGGCCACCTGCCGCTCCACTTCTTCGAGCGCGGCGACGAGCATCGCCTTGGGATCGATGCGGTTCGGCTCGACGTAGTTCTCCTTCACGTGCAGCGCGACGTTCGAGAAGATCGAGAGCGAGGAGATCCGATAGTCATCGGAGCCCATCGCGCCTTCGGAGCCCGTGAAGATGCCGGGCTCGCCGCCGCTGCCCGACAGCGCGAGGGCTTCGCTGGGCTCACCGAGCGCCGCGCCGAAGCGCTCGCCGCGGACGATCGACGCCTGGCGACCGGCCAGTGCCATCAGACCGGAGAGGAGCGCCAGGGCTAGGATTCGAACGCGCATAGTCCTCCAGGTTCGATCAGGGGGGTGGCGGGTTGTCGCGCAGCTCGAGGAGGCCCTCGAACATCGTCGTCACCATCTTGTTGGCGGTGGGCGCGTTGGGTGTGGTGTCCGGCAGCGTGAGCTGCACCGTCATCCGCACGTCGGCGATCTTGCTACCCGCCTCGATCGGAATATCGATGTCGTAGACGAGCACGAACGCGCCCGACACGCGGCCGGTCACCTCGGCGACGCGGGTCACGAACTCGCTCGAGTCGGTCACCTCGACGAACAGACCGTCGGTGAAGCCGGCATAGGTATCCAGCTCGTTGAAGATTCGGCGGCCATCCATGACGTTCAGGTCGATGCGGCGGGCCACGATATATACGGGGTACGCGCTCCGCCCGGTCTCGAGGTCTTCGGTCACCGCCTTCAGCGCTTCGTCGGCGCTGCCGCCGCTCGCCGCGGGCTGGGACGCGGAGATCACCACGATGCGACCGTTCGTCGAGAGGCCCGCCTTGGTCAGGATCTTACCCGCCTCGAGCATCGCGCCATTGAGGTCGTTCTCGCCGTTGGGCGTCTCGGGGTCGAGCGCGTCGATCGCGGCGACAGCCTGGTCCTTCGTACCGAGGTCGAGCCGCACCGAGACCTGCCCCGAGTTGCGAATGCCGGTGGTGCGCGCCCCGGTGGCGATCACCGCCACCCGGTCGCGCGAGCGCGCGCTGCGCAGGAAGTTGCGCGCGGCCTCGAAGCGCGCGCCACCGCCGTCGGCGGTCGAGGTGCCGGTCAGCTCGTCGGCCTTCTCGCTGTCGTCGATGATCAGCACCATCGAGACCGGCGCCGCGAGCACGTCACCGTCCGTGAACTTGATGTTGCCCTCGGCCTCGTTCGGCTTCTGGGGCTTGGTCACGAGCTGCCGGTCGCCGATGGTGAAGGAGGGGAACTCGATCATCTCGTGATCGAGTCCGCCGTTGAAGGTCAGGTTGACGCCCTGCGTGTTCTCGCCCTCGTGGCCGCCGCTGAAGCACAGCGCGACCGAGCGATCCTGCGACGGCGGGCACATGCCGCGTTGATCGAGACCGAACGGCGCGAAGCGGATGCCGACGCGCCCCCGCTTGCCCTTCTGCAAGCCCTCGAACGGGAACAGGCCGACGACGTCGAGGCCCACGAGCGGCGAGTCGGGCACGTACATGGCGTGCTCGCGCGAGCGCACGTAGCCGTTGAGCTGAAAGGCGCGGACCACGATCTCGTCGTCGCCCTTGGCCTTGAAGCTGGTCGTCGTCACGCCTTGCTCGTCGGCGATCACGTAGTTCCGGAACTGCGGATCGGGGCCGCCGATGCCGCGCTGGCCGCGGTTCTCGAAGCGGATGAGGTTGAGCGCGAGGCCGACGTCGTTGCTCGTCACGGTGACGCGGCCGGTGGCGTCGGGCGGCGTGATGGTGAAGTCGTCCTTGTCGATCTGCACATGATCGCCGGAGAGGAACGCGCAGTCGCCGTCGCTCGCGCAGTCGGGGGCGACGATGGCTACGGTGCACATGAGCTCGGTCGTTGGCTGGCATTTCCCCAGCCTCATCTGAGGGCGGTGGCAGCAATAGAACGACTCGCGGGCGGCGGGCTGGAGCGGCACCTCCACGAAGGTGGGCGCGCCGCGGACCGCCAGAGGGTTGTCCTCCTTGGTGAAGGCCAGCTCGAGGACGTCGTTGCCGGTGGAGGCGATGCGGAACGAGAAGGATCCGTCCGGGTTCACGGCGGCGAAGCTGTCCACGTTCCGTGACGGGTGCGGCTTCACGTAGACGAACTTGTAGCCTTCGGGCACCGGGCCGGGGCTGCCGCGGCCGTTGACGAGGCCATCGAGCGGGAAAAAGACGGTGATTCGCGCGAGATCGGGCGCGGGAATGGGGTTCGGCGGCGTCTCTCCGACGCAGCTCGCGAGGAGGGCGGCCGCGCCCAGGATGCCAACGCCGATTTTCAGGATCGCCACCGTGTCATTTAGCCAGGTCCCCGCAGGTGGCTCAACCTACGAGCCACCTGTTTCAGTCCCTGTCCCTGGGGCCGTGTCGGCCTTGGCCGACTCGGTCCGAAGGGCGTGCCGAGAATGACGGGTTCCAACCCGTCAATCGTTATGGCCTGGGCGTGTGATCCCCCTTGTCGGACGCGAGCAGGCGCGTTAGCTGGGGCGTCCTGCCATGCCGAGGCCGAGGCGCATGACGCGCCCGCGCTCTTGGTCCGCACAAGGAAGTAAGACATGCGTCCCAGCCCGCTCCAGATCGTCAAAGACAAGTTCGGTGGCCGCGCCAAGCTCGTCGATCAGCTCGTCTCCAGCGTCGACAAGGCGCACGGTGACGAGAACGACGCCGCCGTGAAGTCCCGCCTCATGGGCCTCAGCAACGCGAAGCTCCTGCGCCTCCACGGGGTCGAGCAGAAGGTCCGCGAGAAGTTCGGCGATCGCGCCAAGCTGATCACCGCCGTGGTCGACGCCCGCAAGAAGGCCGGCCTCAGCGTCGATGACGCTTTCAAGGGGACGCTGACCGGTGCCACCAAGGGCAGGCTCCTCGACCTGACGCGCCAGAAGCTCGCGGACAAGCCTGCCAAGCAGACCCCCGAGCAGAAGCTCGCGAAGAAGCGCGGCAAGAAGCAGCGCGCCCGCGCGATGACCAAGCTCGGCAAAAAGTAGTCGTCAGCTCTTCCTGAGCAACCGGACCGCGTAGAGCGCCAAACCCAGCAGCACCACCCCGAGGCCGATCCCGATCGGCCCGCGGTGCTGTTCGGTGAACGGCAGCTCCGGATCCAGCTTCGGCTTCCCGAACCCCGGGTTCGGCTCGATCGCTCCCATCTTGGCCAGCATCCGCGGCGGCTCGTTCGACCGGCGGTCATAGATCTGCCCCAGGTCGTAGGCCGCCGCGCTGCCCGCCTTGTCGCCCACGTAGAGCGTGTGCGCGCCCGGTGACGACGCCCGGAGGATGATCTCCCGACGCACCACCCGCCCGGTCACCTTGGTCAGGGTCAGCGGCTGGTCGTCCCGATCGTCGAAGGTGAGCCGGATCCAGCGCTTGCGAAGCTCCGGGAGGCGCAGGGTGGTCGAGTCGATGGGGCGGCGCGTGTCATCGACGCGCGAGACGTAGCCGGAGGTCACGTGCGGCCAGGCGTTCTTGTACGCCGACGCCGCGACGTCCACCTTGCGGATGAACTCGGCGGTCGGGATCTCGAGGTCGAGCGCGACCAGCGGCACCCCGTCGGCTCCCACATCGAGGTCGACGATGGTGGTGTGGTGCTCGGCGTCGCGCTGCGTCGAGACGATCGTCACCGCGAGCGGCTCGGTCGGCGCCGGCGCACCTTCGGGCGCGCAGCCGATGAAGCGCGCGCCCGAGATGCGGTTGTAGTCGCCGCTGTCGCGCTCGCCGCTGAGCGAGATGCGCACCAGGCGAGCCATCGATCGCGGGACGCGGATCGAAGAGCCGCTGACGTAGCCGTTGTCGCCGCCGATCGCGTAGACCACCGCGCGCGTCGTCACCAGGCGCAGCGTCTCGGAGCTCTCGCCGGCCTCGACATCCGCGCGCCGCAGGTACGGCGTCGGTCCCTGGATCGAGAGATCGATGCGGCAAAACGTGGTCCCGGGCGGCAGCTCGAACAGCGCCTGGAAGACGCCGTCGTTGCGCACCCCGGGGTCGTACATGCGGCCCTCCTCCGAGGACCACGTGGACTCGGCGACGATCTCCCGCACCAGGTGCGGCACTGCGGATCCGTCGGGTCCGGCGATGCGCATGTCGTCGAGCAGGCCCGCCGCCAGGCTCACGCCAAAGAGCGGGAGGTCGACGTCGACGCCGTAGTCGCCGGCCTTGTCGACGCCGGTGATCGCGCGCTTCGACGCGAACGGGTGCACCTCGAGCGGCACGGCGTACGCCTCTCGCGCGACGGTGCCCGCCATGATCAGCGCGAGGAGGAGCGCCGCGGTCTTGCCGGTGAACAGCGATCGCAGCCGCGCGTAGAGGAACCCGGATCCCAGCAGCAGCGCGCCTACCACGGTGAGCACCACGATCTGATAGGTGCGGGCGAGGCTCCACACGTCGAAGCCGATCAGCTTGGCGATCGTGCCGACGAACACCGCGAGCCCGAGGTAGCGGTGGAAGGCGTCCTTCACCAGGAAGCCGATCGCGAGCAGCACCATCGCGGCGCCGGCGAGGGTCAGCGTGGTGACCATCGCGAGCTTGGAATACTGCGCGCTTTTGGCCGCCTCGACCGTGTCCCAGAAGGCGGAGAACTCTAGGTTGTCGAGGATCATCGGCGGCGGCATGGGCAGCTCCAGCGTGAGGTTTCTGAGCTCGCTCACCGAGAAGCCGATGAGGAGGAAGTGGCCTATCACCGCCATCGCGCCGGCGAAGGGGCGGCGGTTGGGGCGATCGCTCTTCGACAGGCCGCGCGCGCTCCCGAGGAACGCGAGGCCGGTGCCCACCAGCGCGAACGCGCGGGGGTTGAAGAAGGGCGTGAGGCGGTAGAGGCCCTGGCGGCCCTCGGTCCAGCGATACAGATCGACGAAGCGCTGGGTCTCGTCGACGTCGATCGCGAAGAGGCGCAGCAGCGTCGCGAACACCAGCACCACCAGCAGAACGACCCACGCGGGGCTGTCGTCCTTGGCCCAGATGAGCGCCGCGATCAGCGCGAGGAGCGCCCAGACCACGGTGATCGTCGCGCCGGTCAGCGCGAGCGCCATCGCCAGCGCGAACAGGCCCAGCGCCTGCGCGGCGAGCACCGAGACCCAGCTCTTGAGATCGGGGCGGACGCGGCTGATCCAGACGGCGATCGCCAGATCGGTGATGCCGGCACCGGCGGTGATCAGCGCGCGCAGCGTGGGCAGCGAGTCCGGTGTCGCGCCGAACACCAGGAGGACCGCTCCGAGCGTGGCGACGGAGAGCGTGAGCAGCTCCATCCACTTCAGCGCACGGCCGCTGTGGATCGCGTGCACGACGCCGCCGACGTGCACCGCCGACCAGGCGAGGATGCTCAAAAGGAGCGGTAGATCGAGCGGGGCGCCGCTGCGGTCGCGCTGCTCGACGCCGACCAGCAGCATCAAGAACGCGATCGCCACGCCCGCCACGCCGAGGCCGGCGAGAGCGGCGCGCTGGCCGAGGATGACGATCGCCAGCGCGACGACCGCGACGATCAGCGTGAACGCGGTGACGCGGTGGTGATCGAGCAGGAGGATCGCCGCGAGCACGGTGAACACGCCGAGCCCGACGGCCCCGCGGATCGCCGCGCCGGGCTCGATGGTCTGGTTCTCCTCGAGCGCGGTGCGCAGGAACGCGACGACGTAGACCGCGGTCCAGACGCCGAGCACGCCGAGCACCAGCGTCTGATCACCGATCGGGACGTCCGGCAGCCGCGCCGCGAGGATGAGGAACGCCGCGATCATCGGCACCATCAAGAGGTCGGTGCGCTCGAGCTTGTGGAGGCTCACGATGCCGATGGTCCCGGCGACCACCATCGCGAGGCCGAGCGCGAGCGGACGATCGGGCACCAGCGCCGCCCAGCCGGCGTGCATGAGGAGCAGCGACGCGAGGGCCAGGGGGATGGTCCACTTGGACTTTTTCAGCGCAAAAGCGGCGGCCAGCCACTCGGCGGCGAAGAGGCCGACGAACACGATCGGGACCAGGCGCGAGGAGAGCTCGTGGTACGCGCCGACCAGCTCCTCGGGCGGGCGATCGATGCCGCTGCTGCGGAAGTCGGTGATGTCGAAGAAGCGATCGTACCAGCCGGTGAAGAGCGCGCTCACACCGAGCACGGCGACGGCGAGCGCGATGCCGAACTCGAGGCGAACGGCGACGTACATCATCACGCCGGTGAACGCGAGGAGGTACGAGAACAGCGCGAACGGCCGGTCGACGCCGGTCGAAAGGAGGACCGGGTTGAGGAACACTGCCACCAGCGCGAGGACCAGGATCGCCTGCCCGCGGTGGTGCCAGGCCAGCGCGGCGCCGATCAGGAGCACGATAGCGTTGACCGCGAAGCCGAGCTCGACCGGGATCAGCGCATACAGCACCGACGCGGCCCACATCGCGACGAAGAGGAACGCGAGGCCGAGGCCGACCAGCAGCTGCACGAACGCGGCGGTGGTGCTCGCGCGCAGCTTCTCGGCGATCCCGAGCGCGGCGACGCCGGCGATCACCCCGACCAGCACGCGACCGGTGGGACCGATCAGGTTCGAGTCGATGGCGTACTTGAAGAAGTAGAGCACGCCGAGGAGCGCGACGGCGGCGCCGATCTTGGTGAGCCACCCGGCGAGGCGCTGCTCGAACGCGGGCTGGGGCTCGGCGGGCTTCGGCGGAAGGGGTGGCGGCAGCGGAGTCTTGTCCTCGATCGGGGGCGGGATCGCGTCGACGGGATCGACGGGCTTGCTCGGCGCGGTCGTCGCGTCGGCGGTGTCCGCGATCACGGGCGTCGCGATCGGCCGCGGCTCGGGGTTCGGTGGGGGCGCCGGCGCGACCGGCGGCGCGGCCTGGAAGCGCGCGACCTTGTCTTCGAGCGCCTTGAACGAGTCGTAGAGCCAGCGCAGCTCCTTCTCGCGTTTTTCCGCCTCGTTTTCGAGCTTTTCGACGCGACGGCGCGCCCGCGACGCGCTGATCAGCGCCGCGATCGGCAAGCCGAAGAAGAGCAGGAGCCCGAAGATGACCAGCGATCCGTAGAGGAAGAAGTCATCCACGCGGAGGCGAGACTAACCCATGTTGCTCACGGGACGGTCACCGCGCCTCACATCGGCCTCAGACCAGGCCGCCGCTGGGGCTGAGGCCGCCGAAGATCTCGCGCGCGATCACCATGCGCTGGATCTGCGAGGTACCTTCGTAGATCTGGATCAGCTTCGCGTCGCGCATCAGCTTCTCGACCGGATACTCGCGGGAGTAGCCGTAGCCGCCGAAGATCTGCACCGCGTTGGTGGTGATCTCCATCGCGAAGTCCGCCGCCATCGCCTTGGCGTACGCGCTGACGAGGCTGGAGCGCTCGCCCTTCTCCGTCATCCACGCGGCCTGATAGGTCGCGAGGCGCGCCGCCTGCAGCTTCATCGCCATCTCGGCGATCATGAACTGGATCGCCTGGAACGAGGCGATCGGCTGCTTGAACGCGCGGCGCTCCTGCGCGTACTTCACCGAGTGCTCCATCGCCTTGCGCGCGACGCCGATCGCGAACGAGGCGGTCAGCGGGCGCGAGCAGTCGAGCGTCTTCATCGCGATCTTGAAGCCCTCGCCCTCGCCGCCGATGCGGTTGGTCTTGGGGACGCGGACCTCGTCGAAGGTGAGGCCGATCGTGTCGGACGCGTTCTGGCCCATCTTCCTCTCGGGCTTGCCGCGCGCGATGCCCTTCGCGTCGCCGGGGACGACGACGCAGGTGATGCCTTTGTGGCCGGCGCCCGGATCGGTCTTCCCGAACAGCGTGAACTGCTCGGCGTGCGTGCCGTTGGTGATCCACATCTTCAAGCCGTTGATGACGTAGTCGTCGCCATCGCTCTTGATGGTGGTCTTCATGCCCGCGACGTCCGAGCCCGCCTCCGGCTCGGTGAGGCCGAAGGAGACGAAGTGCAGGCCGTCGCAGAACGGCTTCACGAACTTCTCTTTCTGCTCGTGCGTGCCGCCAATGAGGATGGGGAGGAGCGCGAGGTCGTTGGCGATCATCGAGGTCGCCATGCCGACGCAGCCTGCGGCGAGCTCCTCGGTGACGATCACCTGGCTCACCAGATCGATGCCGAGGCCGTTGTAGTCGCTCGGCACGGCCAGGTTCATCAGGCCCAGCTCCTGCGCCTGCGCGAAGATCTCCTTCGGGAACCGATGCTGCTCGTCACATTCCCGCGAGGCGGGCTCCATCACTTGCGTCGCGAACGCCCGCGCCGCGCGCTGGAGCTCCACTTGCTCGGGGGTCAGAGAAAATTCGATCATGCGCGCTCTCTACATGATCTCGATGGTTTCTTGAAAGGCCGGATTCGAGCCTCAGCATGCTGTCGGCGATCGGCGCCGCGAGGAGCCCAGCGTCGTCGGCGTCGAGCAGCGCGGCCATCACGACGAACCACTGATCGGGATCGTACGACACCAGCAGGAGATCGACGCCCGCACGCAGCGCGTCGACCGCCGCCTGACCCACACCGCCGGGGCCGTGGAAGGCCGGCGCCATGCAGAGGTCGTCGGTGACGATGAGGCCCTGATGACCCATGCTTTCGCGCAAGATCCCGCTGATCACGGCGCGCGAGCGGGTGGCGATGCGATCGCGATCGACCGATTCGACGATCACGTGGCCGACCATGATCGCGCCTGATCGCTCGGCGATCACTGCGCGAAACGGGGCCCAGTCGGTCGCTTCGAGGTCCGCGATCGGCGCATGGACGCGCGCCTCGAAGTTGTGGGTGTCGGCGCTGACCCGTCCGAGGCCGGGGAAATGCTTGAACGTGGCCATCACGCCGTGCCGCTCGAGCGCGCCGGCGTAGACGATCGCGGCGTCGCCCACCTGCTGCGGATCGGCGCCGAGCGCGCGCTCCTCGATCCGGGTGTGCAGATCGAGCAGCGCTGGCGGGAGGCCGGTGGCGAGATCGAGCACCGGCGCGAAGTTGAGATCGACGCCGAGCGCCTCGAGGTCGCGGCCGTGCGACTCGCCGTACGCCTCGACGCCGGCGAGATCACCCGCCACCGTGCTCAGCGGCGGCAGCGCCGCGAGCGGCGGCGAGAGCCGTGACACCGCACCACCCTCCTGATCGGCAGCGATCCAGCGCGCGCCGTGCCGCCGCAGCGAAGCGAGCTCGACGCTCAGCTCCTCCCGGCTGCGATCGCGGGCGTTCTTCGCGCCGACGAAGATGCCGCCGATCTTCCCTTCTTCGAGCCACTTCTCGGCCTCGCTGGCGCTGCGATAGCCGACCACCAGGTGCCGGCCGAGGCGCGCGCGCTGGCCGATCGGCGACGACTCCACCCGCTGTCGGGCGCGCTCGAACTGGATCTCGCGCGTCAGGCCGAGCACGAGACCGAGCGCGGCGACGGCCGCGATGGCGGGCTTTCGTGTGGCGGCGATCGCGGTCAGGCCGAAGAGGACGATGAGGAATATCTCGAAGCCGCGGATGCGCATTCCGTAAGGCGTGTGGGTGTAGTGACCGATCGCCACCGCGAGGAGCGCGAGGATCCAGGAGAGGGCGCGGAGCATGCTCGGACAACGAGCGGGTCGGGCGGCGCGCTTCCGCTAGAAGAAGTAGCCGGCGACGCGGATGATGCCCATGCGCCAGTCTCCCGACGCGTGATAGCCGCCGGTGAGCTGGAGATCGGTGACGCCGCCGAGCCGCACCGCGAGGCCGCCTTCGCTGCCGTACGTGAAGCCGCGGCGCAGATCGGGGAGGCCGACGTACGGCGTGAGCACCATCTGGAAGATCGGTCGCACGTGCCACTCGTCGAACGTGATGCCGAGCGCGACCGGCATCGCGATGATGAACTGCTGCTCGAGATCGAAGCGCTCCGGGAACGTGAACGCGGTCTCGAGACCCACCGACAGGTGGATCGGCCCCGTCACGCGATAGACCGCCGAAGCGCCGATCGAGAAGCCGGTCTCGCTGGATCCGTTGGTGCTGCACGAAGGTCGAAAGTCGGTCTCGTCGCCCGGCCCCCGCGGCACGGCGGCGAACCCGCCGAAGGCGCCGCCCGAACAGCCGCGCATGGTGCGATCGAACTCGCCGAACCACAGGCCCATGTGCGGCGCGAAGCGGAGGCGCGGGACGTACTCGGGATCGACGTCTTCTTCGTACGTCCAGTACTCCTCGGCGCCGGCGCGCGAGGCCACCAAGAGCAGCGCGAAGGCGAGCGCCGCGGATCGCATCACACCGGCTTGACCAGCGTGAACACCGCTCGCTTGAGCGAGTCGAACGTGTCGGAGGGGACGTTCTCCGGATCGAGGAACCACTGGATGAAGAGGCCGTCGAACAGCGCGAGCACCATCGCCGCCAGAGCTCGCGGCGTGAACAGCGTGCTGAAGTGCCCGCTGATGACGCCTTCCTCGACGACCATCTGGATGGACGCGCGATAGCCGCGATACATCTTCTGGAAGCGTGTCTTCACCTGCTCGTTCACGTCGGCGGTCTCGAGCAACAAGCCGAGGAGCAGGCGCAAGGTGTCGGGGCGCTTCATGGCGAGCGCGCGGTAGAGATCGACGAGCTTCTCGAGCTGCTTGCCGGCGTCGGGCTCGCGCAAGATCTGGCTGCCAGCCTCGACCTCCCAGTCGGTCATGGCGCGATCGACGACGGTGAAGAGGAGATCTTCCTTGTTCTCGAAGTGCCAGAAAATCGATGATTTCGAGGTATTTGCTTCCTTGGCGATGAGATCGAGCGACGTTCCGGCGTAGCCGCGCGTGGCGAAGAGTCGAGTCGTCACCTCGATGATGGCCTGCCTGGTCTGCTGGCCTTGCTCTTTCTTCTGCCGCTGCATTGCCGGCGTACTCTTGCTCAACCTAGGGGAGGCCCGCAAGTCATCGACCCGCTTGTCGGGGAAGTTGGTGAGAGATATTGGGTCGCGATGACAAAGACGTTCAAAGCCGCCGTGATGGGCGGCAGTGGGTATGGCGGCGGGGAGATCATTCGCCGCTTGCTGCAGCATCCCGACGTGGAGCTGGTGCGCATCTCGAGCATCGACTTCGTGGGAGAGCCGGTCTCGTCTGCGCACCCCAACCTCGAGCGCTGGACCGACATGCGCTTCGAGAAGCTCGAGGCCAAGGAGCTCGCGAAGGGCATGGACGTCGTGCTGCTCGGCTTGCCGCACAAGGTGGCGGCGCACCAGGTGCCCGACATCATCGCGAGCGGCGCCCGGATCGTCGATCTGAGCGGCGATTTCCGGCTCACCGACGCCGCCGCGTACGAGAAGTATTACGGCGCCAAGCACCCCTGTCCGGACAAGCTCGGCACGTTTGTCTACGGGCTGCCCGAGCTGAATCGCGAGAAGATCCGCGCGGCCAGGTACATCGCGTCACCCGGCTGCTTCGCCACCACCATCGAGCTCGGCCTGTTGCCGCTCGCGCGCGCCGGCTGGCTGCGCGGCCCGGTCGAGACGGTCGCCATCACCGGATCGAGCGGCAGCGGCGTCGCCGCGGCGGCGGGCACGCACCACCCGGTGCGCGCGGTGAACCTCAAGTCGTACAAGACGCTGTCGCACCAGCATCTCCCCGAGATCGGCGAGACGATGACGCGGGCCGGTGCCATCGACTTCGCGCTCGATTTCGTGCCGGTGTCGGCGCCGCTGTCGCGCGGGCTGTTCGCAACGTCGTTCGCGCACGTCGACGCCAAGATCACGCCGGAGCAGATCCAGAAGTGCTTCGAGGACGCCTACGCGAAGGAGCCGTTCGTGCGCGTCCCGAGGTCGCGCCAGCCGGAGGTCGCGGCGGTCGCCGGATCGAACTATGTCGAGGTCGGCTGCGTCATCGGCGACGTTCGCGATGGACGGCGCACGGTCACCTGCATCTCCGCGCTCGATAACCTCATCAAGGGCGGGGCAGGGCAGGCCATCCAGTCGATGAACATCATGCTCGGCTGCAGCGAGACCGCGTCGCTCGGCGATCCGGGGAGCTGGCCATGAAGGAGGCCTTGAGCACCATCGTCCTCAAGCTCGGCGGAGAGATCCTCTCGCCCGAGCGCCGCGCCGAGGCAGAGGCCATCGCGAGCGACGTGCGCGTGCTGGTCGAGTCGGGCCACCGCGTGATCGCGGTGCACGGCGGCGGTCCGCAGACCACCGCGCTCCAGAAGAAGCTCGGACAGGAGCCCAAGATCATCGGCGGCCGCCGCGTCACCGACGACGACGCGCTCGCCGCCATCCAGATGGTGGTCGGGGGGAAGCTCAACATCGACCTCTGCGCGCTGCTCGGCGCGGCCGGCGTGCAAGCGGTGGGTCTGAACGGCGCGAGCGCGCGCGTGATCGCCTGCGAGAAGCGCCCGGCGAAGGTGGTCACCGGTGGTGGTCCCGATCCGGTCGACTTCGGTCACGTCGGCGACGTCACCGGCGTGAACCACGCGCTCCTCGCGCTCCTGCTCACCAGCGGCTACGTGCCGGTGCTGGCGTGCATCGGGATGGATGGCGCGGGGCGGGTCTTCAACATCAACGCGGACACGGTCGCGAACGGCGTCGCGCGGGCGCTGGCGGCGGAGCGGCTGGTGCTGATCACCGGCGCGCCGGGTGTGCTGCGGGACATCAAGGATGAGTCGACGCGCATTCCGCGGCTGACGCGCGCGGAGGGTGATCGGGCGATCGCGGATGGGAGTGTGGCGGGCGGGATGGTGCCGAAGCTCGAGGAGGCGTTCGAGGCGCTGGGGTCGGGCGTGAGCGGGGTACACGTGGTGGGTCGTCTTCGCGCAGGTGATCTGGCGAGAGAGATGGCGACACCGGGATCTGTTGGCACCGTCCTGGTCCCCTAGTCCCCTGTTCCAGGGGACGCGCTTGGGTCAGGTGAGCTGCTTCAGCATCACTTCGGCTTCGTTCGTCGGCTCGAGACAGAGCCCGCGCCGGCAAACATACGCGGTGGGCCGCCCGTCCTTCGCCACCTTCCCCCGCGCCAACTCACTCCCCTCCGCGACCATCACCACCATCCCCGCGCCGATGTGCACCTCGACCGCGCGCCGATACAGCTCTTCCCCATCCCCCACGATGATCACCACCGGCGGCGCCGAATGCATCTGCTCCACCGCCGCCACCAGGAGGGGCGCCGAAAGTGGGCTCGACGTCAGCACCGATCCCACCGCCGCGATCGTCCGCTCCGCGAGGTCGCGAAATCGTGACTCCCCGGTGAGCTCGGCGAGCCGCATGAGATTCATCGCCGCCACCGAGCTCCCGGCCGGCGTCGCGCCATCGTGCACCGGTTTTTCGCGCACCATGAGATCGGAGACGTCGCTCGCGGCGGTGAAATAGGAGCCGTTCTGCGCGTCGAGATAGTACCGGTCCTGGAGCGCCTGGATCTCGAGCGCCGCCGTCATCCACTCCGCTTCTCCCGTCGCCTCGACCAGATCGAGGAGCCCGGCGATCAACGCGGTATGATCCTCCAGCACCGCGGGGTGTTTCGCGGCCGATGTTCGGGTGAGGCGCCGGTCGCTGGTCCTGCAGGTCGCGAGCACGAACCGCGCAGCGCGCTTCGCCGCTTCGATTCGACCCGGTTGCCCGAACACCATCCCGGCGCGCGCGAACGCGCCGATCATCAGGCCGTTCCACTCGGTGATGATCTTGTCGTCGAGGATCGGCGGGATCTTCCTTTTCCGCGCCGCGTAGAGCGCCGCGTTGGCGCGCGCGATGGTCTGGCGCAGCGCGACGAGCGGCATGCCCAGTGACCTCGCGACGTCCTGATCGGGGGAGGGGCGGTGGAGGATGTGGCGCCCCTCGAAATTTCCGCCCGGCCGGACCGCATAGTATGCGCGGACGACGATCGCCGTGCCGGGATCGAGCGCGGCGGCGAGATCCCCGTCGGTCCAAGAGAAGAAGATCCCTTCGTGTCCCTCGCTGTCGGCGTCGGTCGCCGACCAGAACCCTCCCGCGGGGTCGGTCATCTCGCGCTCGACATAGTCGAGGGTCCGCTCGGCGGTGGCGCGCAGGTTGGCGTCGCGGGTGGCTTGCCAGGTCTCGACCAGCGCGGCGATCAGCTGGGCGTTGTCGTAGGTCATCTTCTCGAAGTGCGGGACCAGCCAGTCGGCGTCGGTGGAGTATCGATGAAACCCACCACCGATCTGATCGTGGATCCCGCCGGCGGCCATTCTCTGGAGGGAGTACCGGACCATCTCGATCGCGTCTGGGGCCTTGGACTGGAGCCCGAAACGCAGCAGCAAGGTCAGGGCCACCGGTCGCGGGAACTTCGGCGCCGATCCAAACCCACCCCGCTCGCGATCGAATCGCCGGGCCAGGGCGGTCGCCGCCGCCGCCACGACCTCGATCGAGGGCACACCTTCGGCCGGCTGCGGCGTGCTGGCCTCGACCATCGCGCGGCTGAGCTCCACCGACGCGCGCAGCACCGAGGGACGATCTTGCTGGTACCCGGTGGCGAGGCGCTGGAGCAGCGTGGCGAACCCGATCCGCGCCCCGTCGCGCGGCGGAAAATACGTACCCCCGAAGAAAGGGACCCGATCGGGCGTGAGCACCACCGTCATCGGCCAGCCGCCCTGTCCGGTGAGGAGCTGCACCGCGGTCATGTAGATACCGTCGACGTCGGGTCGCTCCTCGCGGTCGACCTTGATCGCCACATAGTGACGGTTGATCAGCTCGGCAATTGCCGCGTCTTCGAACGACTCGCGCTCCATCACGTGGCACCAGTGGCAGGTCGAATAACCCACACTCAGGAGCACCGGGGCATCGCGTCTCTTTGCCTCCGCGAAGGCCTCATCGCCCCACGGATGCCAGCTCACCGGGTTGTGGGCGTGCTGCAAGAGATAGGGGCTGGTCTCGTGGATCAGCCGGTTTACGTAGAGCGGTGACCCATCCTCGGCGAGGTGATGGGTCCGTGGTCGATGACCTGGCCCGCGCGCCTCGAGCCCGCGAGTGAGTTGATGGTCGAGGGTGCTGTCGAAGGGTTCGAGTCCGGGGAGCTGCATTGTTTTATCCCAGCGAAGGGTTCTATTGCGCCGATCGCATTTCTGTTATACGCGGAAGCACATGGTTCAACCGCAGATCGCTCAACATCTACTTTCCGCTCTCTCGTACCTGAAGAAGGAGCGTGGGGAAGTCGAGGAAAGGATCGCGGCGCTCGAGAAGATGATCTCCCGTCAGGGTGCCGCCGTGAAGGCCACCGCCAAGGCCGCCGAGCCGCCCAAGAAGCGTGGCCGCCCCCGCAAGGACGCGACGCCCGCGCCCGCGCCTGCCGCGAAGAAGGCCGCCGCGCCTGTCGCGAAGAAGGCCGCCGCGAAGAAGAAGGGTGGCTGGTCCACCACGGCCCGCAACGCCGCTCGCGAGCGCATGCGGAAGTATTGGGCCGACCGTCGCAAAAAGGGAGGCTGAGAGCCTCAGCCCCCCTCGGACCTCACGCCTCGGCGCGCGGCTTCTTGTCCTCGGACTGCCAGGCGGTGAGGGACCCCAGGTCAGCCAGCTTCGCCTCCGGCAAGAGCAGCAGGTCGCGCAGCTTCACCATCAGATCCGGCCGCTCCTCGAGCCACTGTCTGGCCTTTTCCCGGCCCTGGCCGACCCTCAGGTCACCCAGCGTGTGCCAGGCCCCCGATTTTTCGAAAATGCTCCGCTCCAGGCCCATGTCGAGGATCTCTCCCGACTGGGACACTCCCTTTCCAAAGAGCACGTCGAACTCGGCTTCGCGGAACGGCGGCGCGAGCTTGTTCTTCACCACCCGCACCCGGGTCCGGTTTCCGCAGGCGACCTCGCCGTCCTTGAGGGTACCGGTGCGCCGCACGTCGAGCCGCACCGAGGCGTAGAACTTCAGCGCATTTCCGCCGGTGGTGGTCTCCGGCGATCCGAAGGTCACTCCGATCTTCTGGCGGATCTGGTTGATGAAGATGACCGTCGATTTGGTCTTCGACGTGTACGCGGTGAGCTTCCGCATTGCCTGGGACATCAGGCGGGCCTGCAGGCCCATGTGCGAGTCACCCATCTCACCCTCCAGCTCGGCCTTGGGGACGAGCGCAGCGACCGAGTCCACCACGATGAGATCGATCGAGCCGCTGCGCAGGAGAGTCTCGACGATCTCCAGCGCCTGCTCGCCATTGTCCGGCTGCGAGACCAGCAGCTGATCGATGTGGATACCCAGGTTCTGCGCATAACGCGGATCGAGCGCGTGTTCGGCGTCGACGAACGCCGCCACGCCGCCGGCCTTCTGACAGGACGCGATACAGTGCAGCGCGAGCGTGGTCTTGCCGGAGGCCTCCGGGCCGAAGATCTCGGTGATGCGCCCGCGCGGGAGCCCACCCACTCCCAGGGCAGTATCGAGCGCGAGTGATCCGGTCGAGATGGTCTGGACCGGCTCGATGACGCTGTCCTCGCCGCCCAGCCACATGATCGCGCCTCGACCGAACTGCTTCTCGATGTCGGCGATCGCGTTCTTGGCCTGCTTCAGCTTCTCTTTGAGTTGGGACATTTCTGACGACTCCATTTCATTTCGGGCCACGCGAGATGCGGGGCGCGCGGAGGCGTCATGAGCAACGAAGGTGCCAGGATCATCGAATTTCAGTGGGATCGAGGAAGGAGACCGGCTGGGCGACGGCGACCTTGAGGCGCTCCAGGAACGCGCGCCGCGGGAGCGCCTTCACCCCGAGGGTCGCGAGGTGCGGATTCGGGACCTGGACATCGAGCAAGGTCAGCCCGCGTACCTTCATCCGCTCCACGAGGTGACAAAGTGCGATCTTCGAGGCGTCGGGCATGACCGAGAACATCGACTCTCCGGCGAACAAGCCCCCGATCGATACCCCATACAGGCCGCCGACCAACTCATTGTCGGCCCAGACTTCGACCGAGTGGGCCCATCCGGCCAGGTGCATCCGCTGGTAGGCCTCCACGAGCTGCGGGAGGATCCAGGTGCTCGGCCGAGACTCGGTGCGGCACGCGCAGGCGCGAATGACGTCGGCAAAGGCCGAATTCACCCGAACTTCGTACCCACCCCGCCGCATTCGCTTGGCGAGAGAGCGGTGGATGATCAGCTCGTCGAGCTCGAGGATGGCGCGCGGGTCCGGGCAGAACCAAGTGAGCATCCGCTGTACCGGCCACGGGAATATTCCGGTTCGATATGCCAGCAACAGTCTCTCGGTGGACAGGTCACCGCCCACCGCGATGAGTCCATCCGGACTCGCCGACTCCGAGTCCGGAAATCGCAGCTGCGGTCCGAGAAAAGCGACCATCGACGAGAACTCTACCAGGGATGAGTTGCGATACTCATCGAAACATGCCATGTCACTTACATGAGTCTCGACAACGCTACCAAAGAGCTACAAGCAGCGCTGGCAAAGCTGCGCGAGGGCCACACCCTCATTTCACAGCAAATCGCCACTCTCGAGTCCTTTCTGTCCGGAATGGGGAGCTTGCCCAAGCGCCGCGGCCGTCCCCCGAAGGTGCTCTCCGCCGCCGCCGCTCCTGCCGCCGCGCCCGCCGCCGCTCCCAAGAAGCGTGGCCGCCCCAAGAAGAACGCCGCGCCGGTCATCACCACCAAGAGCGGCGTGAAGCGCAAGAAGCCCAACTGGTCCAGCGACGCTCGCGAGGCCGCCCGCAAGCGCATGCAGGAGTACTGGGCCCAGCGCCGCAAGGGCTAAGGAGCCAGATAGCGGGGTCCCTGTTTCCTGCGCTCGCCTCTCGCCTTGGCTCCCTACGCCGCCCCGAGCTCTCCACTCGCGAGCACGCCCACCGGCCGATACCTCAGCGCTTCGGCGATCGCGGAGAGTGGCACTCTCTCCACCCCCTCGAGATCGGCGATCGTCCGCGAGACTTTCATCGCTCGCTGAACCGCGCGCGCGGACAGACCCATCTTCTCCACTGCTTTTTCGAGGAGCTTCTTCGCCTCCGGCGTGAGCTCCACGGCTTCGCGCAATCTTCGACCGTCGAGGTGCGCGTTGGCCGCGACGCCGCGCGCCCGCGCCCGCGATCGCGCCGCGGAGACGCGCGCGCTGACCTCGGCGGTGCTCTCGCCGGCGCGTCCGTCGATGAGCTCGCCGGCCGGCACCGCGGGGACCTCCACCACGAGGTCGATGCGATCGAGGATCGGCCCGGAGACGCGGGAGAAGTATCGCCGCACTCTCTCCACGTCGCAGGCGCAGCGCCCCGATGGGTCGCCCCACCAGCCGCACGGACATGGGTTGGCCGCGCCGACCAGCATGAACCGCGCGGGCATTCGCACGTGCTGGCGGACGCGCGCGATCGCGATCTCCTGATCCTCGAGCGGCACGCGCAGCGACTCGAGCACGCGCCGCGGCACCTCGGGTAGCTCGTCGAGAAACAGCACGCCCTCATGCGCGAGAGAGACCTCGCCGGGGCGGATCGGCGTGCCGCCACCCACCAGCGCGGCCTCGCTGAGAGTGTGGTGCGGCGCGCGAAACGGTCGTGTCTCGATGATCCCGCCGCCGATCGTCAGGCCCGCCGCCGACCAGACCCGCGTGACCTCCAGCGACTCTTCGAGCGCGAGCGGAGGCAACAGTCCTGGGAGCCGCCGGGCGAGCATCGTCTTGCCGCTCCCCGGCGGCCCGACCATCAGCAGGTTGTGCGCGCCCGCGGCGGCGACCTCGAGCGCACGGCGAGCGAGCGGCTGCCCACGCACGTCGGACAGGTCGAGAGCGCAGGCGAGCGGCGGTTTGCGCGGCCGAGCGACGTGCGGAGCGATGAGATCCTCACCGCGCAGGTGCCGCAACAGATGCGTGAAGCTCTCCGGCGCGATCACGATCAAGCCGGGGATCGCAGCGGCCTCGTCGGCGTTCGCGGGCGGCACGATCACCGTCGTCAGTCCGTTCGCGCGCGCCAGCGCTGCGGCCGCCAGCGCGCCGCGAATGGGTCGGAGGGTGCCGGTCAGCGCCAGCTCGCCGAGCGCGAGGGAGGTCGCGATCGCGTCCCGGGGCAGGTGATTCGTGGCGACCAGCAGCGCCAGCGCCATCGGCAGGTCGAGCGAGGCGCCATCCTTACGCACGTCGGCGGGCGCGAGGTTGATGGTGACCTTCTTGTGCGGCAGCGCCAGGCCCGCGGAGCGGATCGCCGCCTGGATCCGGTACCTCGCCTCCTGCACCGCCGCGTCGCCGAGCCCGATCAAAGACAGCACCGGGAGCCCGTCGGCGAGCTCGACCTCGACCTCGATCGCGCGTGCGTCGACGCCGACCAGGGCCGCGGTATGTGCGACTGCGATCATGCGCAGTGCGCTACGCAAGCATCACGCCACCAAAAAACGGAAAATGAGCAGGAAAGCGGCGCATTGTCCGTCCGAATATCGGACCGTCCGGAAAGCGGACGGACGCCCAATGGAAGGCTTTTCAGTTCGCGTCGGCGGCTCGGCGCGCAGCCCGCAGCTCCTGCTCCAGCACCTTCAGCGTCACGCCCCGCTTCTCCGCGACGTACCCGAAGAAGGCTTCGCTCGTGAGCAGGTGCATCGACGGCCCGACCCAGATCGCGATGCGCACGCTCGGCCCGCCGATCGGCCCATACTTACGGGAGTCGAGATAGTTCGACAAAAGCTGCGCGCGCGGCTCGAGCCAGTCGCTGCCATCGGTGGGGGGGACCACCTCGTAGATCAGCGCGCGGCCATACTCGTCTTCCAGGGTGGCGCGCACCTCGTCCAGGATGGCGGTGGCCTCGTGTCCGGGGACGACGCGTTCGGCGAGAGCGAGGAGATCAATCACGGGGCTCCTCCGCCAGCAGGCCGATGAGATCGTGCGGATCGATCGGCTCGCCGTCGCGCCGGATCTCGAAGTGGAGGTGCGGTCCCGTCGATCGACCCGACGAGCCCATCAGCCCCACTGCGTCGCCGGCCTGGATCGCGGTGCCTTCGCGCACGAGCACGTCGCGCAGGTGCCCATAGACCGTCTCGATGCCCGCGGTGTGCTGCAGCACCACCGCCTTGCCGTAGCCGCCCATCCATCCGGCGTGCACGACCGTGCCTGCGCCCGAAGCGATGACCACGTCGCCGGTGCTGCCGCCGAGATCCAGGCCGGCGTGGAAGCGCAGCTCGGGCTTCAGCGGATCGTGTCGCGTGCCGAAGCTGCTGGTCACGATGATCGGCGCGACGGGCCAGTCGAAGCTCGGGCGCCGCTCGTTGCCGCGCGCGAGACGGATGTGGTGACCGATCAAACCGAACACGTTTCCGAGGTGCTCGGCGACGGCGGGCGGGCACGGCCCGAACTGCGCGATGGTGAGATCGAGCTCGACCTCGGTGCCGACGCGCGCGCGCAAAAGTGTTCGCCGATCGACGGGCCGTCCCACGGCCAGACCCTTCTCGAGGGTGGTCGCGAGGCCCAGCCAGACGTCCTGCACGTCGACCGGCCAGCCGCTCTGGGGGGCATGACGCACGGCGACGGCCTTCCGTTCAGCGGGGAACGCCGTCAGCGCTTCGTCGGTCGTCCGCGGGCCGCGCAGCGCTGGCACTTCGATGAGCTTGGCGATGGGACGCTCGGTGATCGGCTCATCGCGCCAGCGATCGGTCGTCGCGCAGGCGCTCGTGATCAGCGCGATCATCACCCGGGTGGCCGTCCGTAACCGCACTTCTGTACTCATAGCCGAGACTTCGAAATACCGCCTAGATCTGCCAAAAAGCACACATTCTCCGACCCTTGCCTGCACGCCCTCGCGGCCAGGTGACGTATTTGCCGGGTGATGGAGAGCACTTACCTTGCCGTCCCGGAGCCAAGCGCCATGACCCGATCCTTTCGCACTCAAAAACTCCTCCCGTTCCTCTTTCTTGCCGTCGCAGCGTTGCCCAAGTGCAGCTGCGAAGAAGGCACGATCAACCGCGCGAAGAGCGAGATGAACCTGACGTTCGTCGAGATCGACTCGTGCACGATGGCCGCGATC
>Ga0105048_10000968_pt1 | contig 46119 bp, 39 predicted proteins | sample MAT05_FD_78382 | JGI IMG/M metagenome (GOLD analysis project Ga0105048, IMG submission 78382) | Freshwater microbial communities from Lake Fryxell liftoff mats and glacier meltwater in Antarctica - MAT-05 | ecosystem: Environmental > Aquatic > Freshwater > Ice > Liftoff microbial mat | place...
AGAAGGTCGAGCGGACGGGCGTGATCGGCCTGCAAATCCACGGCGGGGCGAAGGCGCGGGTGTCGTACAAGGACATCCGCATCGAGGAGCTGAAGGCGGGGAAGTAATCACGCGGGCCGCTCGCCAGCGAGTCGGCCCGCCTTTACCGACCCGCCCTGCATCACCGCGATGAAGCGAGTGCGGTCCTCCAGCATCGACACGTCCGCGGCCACGTCGCCGTCCACGACCAGCAGGTCGGCCAGCTTCCCGGCCTCCACGGTGCCGATCTCGGCGGCGCGGCCCAGGATTTCCGCCCCGGTGCGCGTCGCGCACGTCAGCACCTCCAGCGGCGACAGGCCGACGTACTTCACGAAGAACGTCAGTTCGCGGGCGTAATCGCCGTGCGGGTTCCAGGCGAAGCCGTAGTCGCCGCCCATGCCGAGCCGGCCGCCGGCCTTCAGGATCATCCGGGCGCTCTCGGCCCCGGCCTCCAGCGTCTCCTTGTGGCCGTCGATCACCCGCGGCGGCAGCCCGAACTCGGGGCCGCGCTCCACGCTCGCCCACTCGAAGTACAGCGCCGGCACGCACGGCACGTCCCGCGCCAGCAGCAGGTCCAGCGCCTCCGCGTCCATGAACGTGCCGTGCTCGATCGCGTCGTAGCCGGCCCGCAGGGCGTTCTTGATCCCCGCGTTCGCCCGGCAGTGACCGGTCACCTTCAGGCCGTGGTTGTGGGCCGTCGCCACCACCGCGTGCATCTCCTCGAACGTCATGCACAGGGTGTGGTGGTCGTTCGTGTCCGGTGCCGCGGCGTCACCGGTCGGGTACGTCTTCACCCACTCCACGCCGTCCTTCACCAGCTTCCGCACGGCCGCGCGCGCCTCGTCGGGGCCGTTCACCAGCAGCACCAGCCCCTCCATGCCGATGCGGCGGTAGTCGGGGTTCCAGTCCATCAGCCCGCCGACGCCGCAAATCTCCCGGCCGCTCGCCGCGAGCCGCGGGCCGGGACACAGGTCGTTTTCGATCGCCTTCTTCAGCCACACGTCGATGTTGAACAGGCTGCCGCCGCTGCGGGCCGCGGTGTAGCCGCACTCGAGGGCCAGCTTCGCGTTCGCGGCGGCCAGCAGCGTCACGTACTCGACCGGGTACTTGATGTCGAGGTCTTCGAGCGCCGCAACGTTGAAGTACGTCGGGTGGAAGTGCGCCTCCACGAGTCCCGGCATGATGGTGCCGCCGGCCGCGTCGATGCGGCGGGCCGTCGGCTCGATTGGCGGCGCCGCGCGTGCCGGACCGGCGTAGGCGATGCGGCCGTCGGTCACGACCACGGTCGCGTCGGGGACGGGCGGCCCGCCGTTGCCGTCGAGGAGTTGACCGTTCGTGACGACGGTGGTGCCGGGGGCGAGCTTCATGGGAGAGGGTCCGCAGGGTCAGAGCGAGTCGAGGAAAGCGTGGAGCAACTTCAGCGTCGTCCCCGGGTCTTGCAGGTGCGGCAGGTGGCCGATGCCGGTGAGATCGACGCGGGTGCAGTCGGCCAGCGCCGCGGCGAGTGGGTCGGCGTCGGCGGGCGGCAGCATCCCGCCGGCCTTCGGGTCGCCGACGACCAGCAGCACCGGACAGCGGACTCGGGCGAGTTGAGGGCCGAGGTCGAAGCCGCCGAGCCAGCCGCCTTCGAGCGCGGGGTTGAGGGTGGCCGGGTCGAGGTCGGCGACGCAACGGGCAACGAACCGGAGGGCGGCGGCGTCGCGGGTGCTGGAGTAGGGGATCGTCTGGCCGGGCAGTGCGGGGTGCGGGACGCGGACGTTACCGAGGTGCCGCGAGAGGTCGGCGACCGACCCGCCCTTCCGGGCAACGTCGCGGATGCCCGCCCAGGTTGCCGCGTAGGGAGTGACGTCGATGTGCGTCAGGAATCCCGCGCCCGGCGGGTCGAGGAGGACGACGGCCCACACCTTGTCCGGGTGCGCGGCCGCGACGCCGAGCGCGACCAGCGCCCCGAGCGAGTGACCGACGATCACCGCGGGTTCGTTCTCGTCCTGCACCAGTGCGGCGATGTCGCGGACGTAGTCGGTGACGAGGTAGGACGCCGCCCGATCCGACCGGCCGTGGCCGCGGTGGTCGGGGGCGCGGACGGTCCAGCGGGCGGCGAGCTCGGCGAGGATCGGGCCGAAGTCCTGCCAGCGGCGGATGAGGCCGTGGACGAGCCACAGCGGCGGGCCGTTCCGCGGCCCGGTCGCCACGTTCAGCCGCAGGTCGCCGACGGGAACGAGTTGCTCGGTGAACACCCGGCGGCCCTCACACCAGTTCCCACCCGCGGCGGTACTCGCGGCGGAGCAGCGCATCCGCCTCGGGCGCGTTCGCCGCCTTCATCGCGGCCGCGTCCCAGTCGAGCCGCTTGCCGACGCGGTAGGCCACGTTCCCCAGGTGGTTCGCCTCTGTCAGCCAGCCGGCGTACTCGAAGTTGCACGTCGTCGGGGCGCCCGTCTTGCAGGCGCGAATCCACTCGGCGTAGTGCCCGAGCGATCGCGGGATCGACGGCACCGGCCGTACGAAGTCCGTGAATCGCTCCTCCGGCAGCAACACGTGACGCGAGTAGTCGGACAGCAGCATCCCGCGCGAGCCGACGAACAGCACGCCACTGCCCCACTGCGGGATCGTGCGGGCCGTCCACGCCGGCGGCTTGTTCGCCCCCTGGTACCACGTCATCGTCACCGGCGGCATGGCGCCGCGGGCGGGGAAGCGGTACGTCGCCTGCATCGAGGCGGGGGCGATCTCCGGGTGCGGGGGGAGCGGGCCGCTCGCCTCCACGCTCGTCGGCGCCTTCAGGTCGAGCGCCCAGAACGGCAGGTCGTTCCAGTGGCTACCGAGGTCGGACATGGTGCCGTTGCCGAACGCCCACCACCGGTACCACTTCGGCCCCGGCACGTACACCGGGTTGAACGGACGCATCGGCGCCGGCCCGATCCACAAGTCCCAGTCGAGGTCGGCCGGCGGCCGCACGTCCTCCGTCGGCCGGTCGGTGACGTGGACGATGTCGCCGTTCTTCTTGGAATCCTCGGCCGACTGCAACCCCCACGCCCGGCCGACCCAGACGTGGACCTCGGTGATCGGCCCGACGGCGCCGGCCTTCACCAACTCGACCACGCGGCGGTAGTTGTCGGTGGCGTGAATCTGCGTCCCCATCTGCGTCGCCAGCTTCGTCTTCGCCGCCTCGGTGCGTATCAGCCGCGCCTCCCAGACGTTGTGCGTCAGCGGCTTCTCGCAGTAGACGTGCTTGCCGGCCCGCAGCGCCCGCAGCGTGACGTGGGCGTGGGTGTGCTCGCACGTGCTCACCACCACGGCGTCGAAGTCGCGCTCCCGCTCGTCGAACAGGCGGCGGAAGTCGGTGTAGTGGGCGGCGCGAGGAAAGCGGGTGGCGGCGGCCCCGACGGCGGCGCGGTTCACGTCGCACAGCGCCACGACGTTCTCGGAGGCGACGCCGGCGAGGTTCGCGGCCCCGCGACCGCCGCAGCCGATGACGGCGATGTTCAGCCGCTCGTTCGGCTGGCGGGCGGAGAGGATGCTGGGGGCCGCGAGGGCGCCGGCGGCGGACGCCAGGAAAGTGCGGCGGCGCATGACGGGCTCCGGGAAGGGGAAAGGGAAAAAGCCCGGGGACGGCCGTCCCCGGGCTTCGGCCCGCGCGCGTGAATCAGCCGTCGTCGGGCGGGGCGGCGTCCCTGATCTTTGTCATGGTCACCACGTTGCCGCGGCCGTGGTAGCGCACCTCGTCCATGAACCCGTTGATGAGCAGCAGCCCCCGGCCGCACGGCCGCTCCTGGTTCTCCGGCTCCGTCGGGTCGGGAACTTCTTCGGGCTTGAACCCGGCACCCTCGTCTTCGATGCGGATGTCGAACCGCGTCGGGGTGACCGTGTACCCGATCCACACCCGCTTGTCGGGTTCGTACTGGTTGCCGTGCTTGACCGCGTTGACCGCGGCCTCTTCGACGGCGAGCTTGACGGCGAACTGCTCGTGCTCGGTCCAGCCGACGGCGGCGAGGGCGGATTCAAGCCGGTCCTGGAGGAGACGAACCTCCCCCAGGTCGCTGAAGAACTCGTACTCGGTGTCGTACCCGCCGGGAGGCGCCGCACCGGTCATCGGGGCACCCAAAGGGGGTCAGAACGACTGGAGGCCGGCCTGCTCGTCCGGCTTGATCTCGAGGATCTTGTCCAGCTTGGTGATGCGGAACACGTCGAGAATGTCCTTGGCGATCTTGCACAGCACCAGCTTGCCGCCGGCCCCCTGGAGCTTCCGGTGGAGGGTGATGAGCTTGCCGAGCGCGGCACTGGACATGAACTCGACGTTCTGGAAGTTCAACAGCACCTTCTTCCGGCCGAGTTCGTCCACGAGCCGGAACAGGTCGTCGCCGATCATCTGAATGTTCTGCTCGTCGAGAATCTTCTTGTCGACGAAGTTGACGACCGCGATGTCCCCCATGTCTTCGACTTCGAGCCGACGCCGGCGGCCGCCTGAGTCTGCCATCTCGAACCTCCGCGGGAGGACGCGCCCGGCCGCTTCGCGCCGCGGGCGGTGCAGGACGAATCCGCACAAGGATTGCTCAGGCATCATTCTAGGACCGGCCCACCCTGTCAAGGGGCAGCGGGTCCGATTTCGGCGGGAACGGCGGCGTCGTCGAGCCGGGCGGCGAGGGCCAACTCGCCCGCCAGCGACTCGACCGCCGGCAGCGGCGTGTTCGCGGGGTTCAGGCAGAACAGCGTCGTCCACTGCTCGCCCTCGTAGCCCCACTGGCGGACGTACCACCCGGCGTCGCCCTTCTCCAGCGGGAACAGGGCGCACTGGCTCGGCTTGTACGCCAGCGGGTCGCCGTCGGCCGCGCCGAGCCCGTGCAGGGTGCAGCCCTCGTTGAACAGCACGCACCACCCGGCCGCGACGCGGACCATCGGCTGACCGAGTTTCTTGCGGTTACTCAGGAAGCCTTCGGCTTCGACCACCGCCCGCGCCTCGGGGCGCAGTAGCGGCAGCACCCGCGGCATCAGTGCGGAAATCCGTGCGGCCTCGTCGGCGTCCACGCTGGGGCGGCCGTTGCGGCAGCAGACGCCGGCGCAGCCGCGGCCGAACGAGCAGTCGAAGGTGGCGGTGTCGGCGTTGACGACTTCGAGCGCGAGCACGACTAGACTCCGGTAACGACGCCGACCGGCACCCGCACCTCGCCGGCGGCGGGAACCGTGCCGCCGCGGGCCAGGGCCGCGAGCGCCATCTGCGTGACCACCCACTCGTGGGTGCGGCCGGTGGCGCCGAGGCCGTTCACCAGCGCCAGGCTGTTAAGGTACGGGTTCGGGTTCATCTCCAGTACCGCGAACTTCCCGTCGGCCGTCATGCGCACGTCGAGCCGGGCGTAGTCGCGGCACTCGAACAGGCGGAACGCGCGGACGGCGATGCGTTCCACCTCGCGGTACAGCGGCTCGTCGATGTACACGGGCGCCTTGAGGGGCGCGTTCTTGTACTCGTCGCTCTCCATGTCCCACTTGGCGGTAAACGTGTACACCGGCCAGTGCCCCGGCCGCGTGTCGTGGAACTCGATCTCCGCGAGCGGCAGCACCTCGGGCACGCGGGCGCCGGCCACCTGGATGACGTTCACGTGCAGCTCGCGGCCGAACACGAACGCCTCGACGAGGCAGTCGCCGCCGTACGCCTTGCGGACGTGTTCCACCCGCGCCGCGAGCTCGGCCTGCGAGTTCACGACGCTCCCCTGGTCGATGCCGACGCTGGCGTCCTGCGCGGCCGGCTTCACGATGGCCGGCCAGCCGCGCCGCCAGCGCGGCACCGGGTCGCCCTCGGGGACGACGAGGTACGGCGCGGTCGGCAGCCCCGCGGCGGCGAGGAGGTGCTTGCTCCGCACCTTGTCGCGGCCGACGGCCAGGCACGGCGACGGGCAGCCGGTGAACGGCAGGTTCAGCCACTCCAGCAGCGCCGCGACCGACACCTCCGTGCCCGGCTGCGTCGGGATGCCCTCGAACAGGTTGAAGACGGCGTCCGGGCGGTGGTCGCGGACCTCGTCGAGGAGCGGCCGGGGGTCGTGGTTGATGCCGAGCTTGCGGGCGTCGAACCCGGCGGCCTTGAGCACCTTGAACGTGTCGGCGACGGTGTCGAGGATGTCGTGTTCGGCCCCGGCGTCCGGGTGGGACGCGGGCAACACGGGCTCGTTGTAGAGCACGAGGACGCGGGGGGGCATCGGACGGCGGCGGCTCCGGCGGGCCTGCTTCAACATCCTGACTTTATCACGCCGCCCCGGCCGCACCGGAAGAGGAGTCCGCGAAACCCGCGCGACCCGTGCGAGGGTGACGGCCGCATAGTCGTTACGAGCCGAGCGCCGGTTCCTCGGGGAACTCGACGTGTCGGTAGATCGCGGCGAGCGGGATGTCGGCCGGAACGCTCGTGAACGGGAGCGAGCCGGCGGGGTCGGTGTACTCGGTGACGGCCCAGCTGCCGTCCGGCTGGCGGACGAACCGCTCGGCGCTGATGAGGTTCTGCGCGACGAGGACGTATTCGCGGAGTGTCGCAAGTGTCTTGTAGCGCTCGAACTTTCCGCCGCGGTCGTACTTCTCGGTCGAGTCCGACAGCACTTCGATGATCAGCGTGGGGTTCGAGATCACATCCCGCCGCTTCTTCACCGGAAACACGGGAGCACCACAGAAGACGACCACGTCCGGGTAGCTGTAGCTGCGGGTCGAATCGGTCCGAATCTTGAGGTCACTCGACATCGTCCGACAGGGTCCACCGGCCAGGGCGTTGCCCAATTCGCGGGCGATGTTGTCCTTGATTTGGTTGTGGTCGATGCTCGACCCGGCCATGCCGATCACGTCCGGCGGCGGCTGGATCGGGTACATGATGCCGTCGTAGAACTCACTCTTGTAAGTGGCCTGCTCCTCGATCGCGAGGTACTCCTCCTCGGTCAGTAGCCGCACGGGGATGGCGCTCATCGACGAGTCTCCGAAACCTTCAGGAACTCTCGCACCCGCTTCCGCCGACACGACCGCCGACGCGGCTCAGCGCAGCGGCGGGTTCTCGGGCAGTTGGATGCCGCGGTAGATCGCCGCGAGCGGAATGACGACCGAGAGGCACTCCAGGTCGAGCGCGCCCGCCGGGTCGTCGTACTCGGTCAGCAGCCACCGCCCGTTGGCCTGCCGGACGTACCGCTCGACGGAGACGTGATCCTGGGAGATCATGACGTACTCGCGGAGCGACGGGATGCGCCGGTAGTGCTTCAACTTCGTGGTGCGGTCATACTTCTCCGTCGATTCGGACAATACTTCCACGATGAGGGTGGGGTTCAGCAGTGTGTCGCGCTTCTCGTCGAGGAACTCCGGCGTGCCGCAGAAGACGACGACATCCGGGTATGTCTGGAGGCCGGTGGCGAGTACCTTCACGCGCATGTCGCTGGACAGCGCCTCGCACGGCCCGTCCCGGAGCCGCGTGTTGAGCTCGAAGGTCACGTTTTCCTTGATCTTGTTGTGATCGAACGTTGCGCCTGCCATGCCGACGACACCCGCCGGCCCCTGCATCGGGTACATGACGCCGTCGTAGAACTCGCTCTTGAACTCGGCGGCGCGCTCGATTTCCAGGTACTCGGCCTCGGTCAGCTTCCGCTTCGGGATCGCACTCATCGATCGTCCCTCTTAAACCTCACCACATGCTACCACGCCTCACGCGAGTCCGCAGCGCGTCGCGGCGGCGTCGAAGATCAGGCGGATCAGGTCGGCGTAGGTGTGGCCCATGCGGTACGCGAGGTAGCACAGGTCGCCGCTGTCGGGGTTCAGGCCCGGCAGCGGGTTGATCTCCAGGAAGTACGGTACGCCGTCGCGCACCCGGAAGTCGGCCCGCGCGACGTCGCGGCAGCCGAGCGCGACGAACGCCGCCAGCGCGTCGGCCTCGACCGCCGCGTACACGTCCCGCGGCAGCTTCGCGGGCGCCTCGTAGCTCACCACGCCGTCCCACGCCCGCTTCACCTCCAGGCTGTACACGAACTCCGCCGACGGCTCCGTCGGCACCACCCGCATCACGCCGAGCGGTTGCGGCGGGTCGTTCCCCACCATCCCCACCGTAACTTCGTCCCCGACGATGAACTCCTCGACGAGCGCCGGCTGGCGGTACTCGCGCCACAGCGCCACGACCGCGGGGCCGAACTCCGCCGGCGTCCGCACCAGTGCCGTGCGGCGGATGCCCTTGCTGCTCCCTTCGAGGGCCGGCTTCACGATCACGGGGCACGTCAACCCCGCGGCGTCGAGAAGGGCGGGGAACTCGGCGTGGTCGCCGTCGTATTCGCCGGCCGGCGGGGGGATGGTGAAACCCATCGGCACCGTGAGGCCCGCGGCTTCCACGACACGGCGGGTCATGTCCTTGTCGAGCGCGACGGCGAGTGCGAGGGGGTCGGAGCCGCTGACCGGGATGCCGAGCATCTCGCACACGGCCGGCACCCGCGCCTCGCGGGAGCGCGATACGCCCTGCCCCTCGGCGAAGTTGAACACCAGGTCCGGGGGGTCGGCCATCACGGCTTCGAGGAACGCCCGGCCGTCGCCGAGTGTGCGGACCTCGTGGCCGAGCGAGCGCAACACGCCGGCGACCGCCTCGACGGTGGCGGGCGAGTCGAACTCCTCGGCCCAGTCGTCGCCGGCGCCGGGGGGCGGTGGGCCGTCGGGCTTCAGGGTGCAGGCGATGCCGACCTTCATGGTGCCCTCCACGAAGAAAGCCCGGGGACGGCCGTCCCCGGGCTTTCGTGTGTGTCCGTTCTACCGCCTCAGCCGTTCGACGCGGCGTGGTGCCCGTTCATCACTGGCAGCGGCCGGATGCCCGGCGGCCCCTCCGACTCGCCGCCGCAGCCCACGTCGTAGCCCGGGTCGAGCATCTCAAGCTTCCGCCGCCGCGCCATCCGCTCGTTCCCCTCGGGCATCAGCTGCGTCGCGTCGCCCTGGAGCAGCGCGCTGACGCCGCGCGTCCGCGGGCCGGCGGCGGGCGACAGGCTCGGCTTGTCCTCGGCCTGGTAGCGGATCAGCATCCCCTCGTAGTTCCGCAGCACGACCGCGTCGTCGGACATGCTCACGAGGTAGTTCGGCATCATCGGAATCTTGCCGCCGCCGTGCGGGCTGTCCACCACGTACGTCGGGATGCCGATGCCGCTCATGTGGCCGCGCAGCCCTTCCATGATCTCCAGCCCCTTCCAGACGCTGGTGCGGAAGTGGCCGGCCCCGGTCACCGGGTCGCAGTGGAACAGGTAGTACGGCCGAACCTTAATCCGCAGCAGCCCGCGGAGCAGCTCGCGCATCGTGCCCAGGTCGTCGTTCACGCCCTTCAGCAGCACCGAGTGGTTGTTCACCGGCATCCCGGCCTTCAACAGCGACTTCACCACGCGCGTCGCTTCGGGGGTGATCTCGCGCGGGTGGTTGAAGTGCGTCTGGATGTACACCTTCTCGGCCGACGCCAGCAGGTCGATGAGTTCCTGGTCGAACAGTCGCTGCGGGAGCGTGACCGGCACGCGGGTGCCGATGCGGATCACGTCCACGTGGTCGATGGCCTTCAGGTTGTCCAGGTAGTAGCGGATCTTGCCGAGCGGCAGGGTGAGCGGGTCTCCGCCGCTCACGATCACGTCGCGGATGCTCTCGGTGCGGCGGACGTAGTCGATCATCCGCTCGTCGTCGGCGCTGATCCCCTCCCAGCCGCCGCGGGTGAGCGTGGCGCGCTTGCGGGTGCAGTACCGGCAGTACATCGAGCAGTTGGGCGTGGTGATGAGCAGCGCCCGGTCCGGGTAGCGGTGCGTCAGCCCCGGCACCGGCGAGTCCTTGTCCTCCTCGAGCGGGTCTTCCAGCTCGTACCCCGATTGGTTCTGGCTCTCCAGCGGCGACGGCACGCTCTGGAGGCGAATCGGGTCGAACGGGTCGTCCGGGTCGATGAGCGAGAAGTAGTACGGCGGGATGGCGAGCTTGTACTCGCTCTCGATCCGGCCGATGGCTTCGAGCTCGGCGGGGGAGAAGGTGAGCAGGGTGCGGAGCTGGCGGACGGAGCGGACCGAGTTCTGGGTCTGCCACCGCCAGTCGGTCCAGAGGTGGTCCGGGACGTCCTGCCACACCGGGAGCCGCCGCGACCGACTCGGGGGCTCGTCGTCGTCGAATCCGCTCGCGGCCGGCGTCGTGCTCGGGCGAGTGTCGGGTTCGGCCATGCCGGGTTGCGCCTCCACGGGTCCATCGACCCGGGCCGGTGTCATGACGAGACGACCGGCACCGCGGGGGGGCGACGCCTTGTGCGCTCACCGCGCGACGTACACCTTAAGAACAGATCGTAACGCGGGGTGTGCGAAAAACAAGTTGAGCGTCCGCCGTTGTCGCGCGGTTTTTCCCACTTTTTCCCGCAACACCGGCGCGACAGGGCGCACTCCGGGTCGCGGCCGCGTCATTCCGCGCGGCCGCGCGCGCCGATACACTTCCCTTCTCCACACCGACCGTTCGCGCGGGACCGACATGAGCCGGATGCTGCAGCAGTACCGCGACGCGAAGGCACTTCACCCGGGAATGCTGGTGCTTTTCCGCAACGGCGACTTCTACGAACTGTTCGAGGACGACGCCGAGTTGGGCTCGAAGGTACTCGGCCTCACGCTCACCAAGCGCGACGGCACGGTGCCCATGGCGGGCGTGCCGGTGCATCGACTCGAGCACTACCTCGGTCAGCTCATCAAGGCCGGCCACCGCGTCGCCGTGTGCGAGCAGATGGAGGAGCCGGACCCGAAGAAGAAGATCATCCACCGCGAGGTGAACCGCGTCGTCACGCCGGGCACGGTCACCGAAGAGGGGTTGCTCGACCCCAAGACGCCGAACCACCTCGTCGCCGTGTGCGCCACGAAAGGCAACGTGTTCGGCGTGGCGTGGGTCGATCTCAGCGCCGGCGTCTTCGGCGCGACCGACGTACCCGCCGCGCGGCTAACCGACGAGTTCGCGCGGCTCAACGCCGCCGAGGTGGTGTTCGCGGAAGGACAGGCCGGCACCGTGATCGAGGCCGCAAGCGTGGTGCTGCCGCGGACGCGCTCGCCGCGGCCGGACTGGACGTTCGACCCGACCACCGCGACGCAAGCACTCAAGACGCACTTCCAGGTGGCGACGCTCTCCGGCTTCGGCTTCGACGACGACCAGCCGTGCCTGACGGCCGCAGGGGCGATCGTCATTTATCTCCAGGAAACGCTGCGTACCAGCCTCACGCACCTGCGCCGCCTTCAGCCTCATCGACCCGACACGCTGCTAACCCTGGACGAGGTCACGCGCCGCAGCCTGGAACTGACGCGCACCCTGCGCGACGCCCAGCGCGAGGGATCGCTGCTGTCGGTACTCGACCGCACGGTGACGCCGATGGGCGCGCGGATGCTGCACGACAGCCTCCTCGCCCCACTCACCGAGCGCGCCGCGATCACCGCCCGACTCGATGCTGTCGAGGAGCTGGTGAAGGACCACGGCCTGCGCGGCCAGCTCCGCGACCAGCTCGACGCCTGCTCCGACATCCAGCGCCTCACCACCCGCGTCTCGACGGCCCGCGCCACGCCGCCGGACCTGGCGAAGATCGCCGCCACGCTGCGGCTGCTCCCCGCGGTGAAGGCCAAGCTCGCCGGCCGCCGCTCGTCGCTCCTCGCGGCTCTCGAACAGCGGCTCGAACTCTGCCCCGACCTGCGCGACCTGCTCGACCGCGCGCTGAAGAACGACCCGCCCCTCTCCGCGAAGGACGGCGACGTGATCCGCGAGGGTTACAGTCCAGAACTAGACGAGCTGCGGAAGCTGTCGAGCGAGGGGAAGGGGTGGATCGCACGCTACCAGGCGGCGGAGATCACGCGGACGAGCATCACGAGCCTGAAGGTCGGGTACAACGAGGTCCACGGCTACTACATCGAGGTGACGCACGCCAACACGAGCCGCGTGCCCAGCGACTACGTCCGCAAGCAGACGCTGAAGAACGCCGAGCGCTACATCACGCCGCAGCTGAAGGAGTACGAGGAGAAGGTGCTGTCCGCGCAGGAGAAGAGCCAGGCGCTCGAGCTGCAGCTGTTCACGCAACTCCGCGAGCAGGTTGCCGCGCAGACGCACCGCCTCCTGAACACCGCCGACGTGCTCGCCGCGGCCGACTTCCTCGCCGCGCTGGCCGAGCTGGCCTCGTCGCGCAACTACGTCCGGCCGGTGCTGGTGGACGAACCCGTGCTCGACATCAAGGACGGTCGCCACCCGGTCCTCGACGTGATCCTGCCGCCGGGCACGTTCGTCCCGAACGACGCCGCGTTCGGCCCGGACGCCGGCACCTTCTGGCTCATCACCGGCCCGAACATGAGCGGCAAGAGCACCTTCATCCGGCAGGTGGCGCTCCTCACGCTCATGGCACACGTCGGCAGCTTCGTGCCGGCGAAGGCCGCGACCGTGGGCCTCACCGACCGCATCTTCACCCGCGTCGGGGCGAGTGACGAGTTGAGCCGGGGACAGAGCACGTTCATGGTCGAGATGACGGAGGCGGCGAACATCCTGAACAACGCCACGCGCCGCAGCCTCGTCATTCTTGACGAGATCGGCCGCGGCACCAGCACGTATGACGGCGTGTCGCTGGCGTGGGCGATCACCGAGTACTTGCACGGTGCGGTCGGCTGTCGGGCGCTGTTCGCCACGCACTACCACGAACTCGCCCAGCTCGCGGCGACGCTGCCGAACCTGCGGAACTACAACGTGACGGTGCAGGAGCACGAGAAGGACGTGGTGTTCCTCCACAAAATCGGCCCCGGCAACGCCGACAAGAGCTACGGCATCCACGTCGCCCGGCTGGCTGGCGTGCCCGAGGCGGTGCTGGCGAGGGCGGAGGCCGTGTTGGGGACGCTGGAGGTGCGGCACCAACTGCCGGTTGGCACACCCCCGCCTGCGATCGAGATACCGACCCCGAAGCCTCCGGAAGCGAAGGTCGCGCGGAAGAAACCGGCGCCGCTGCCGGTCGCGCCGCCGGAGGCACCGAAGCGGAAGCCGACGCTGTTCGACGACCCGGACGGGCCGCCGTTCTGAGGCTCGGGGCTTGGTTTTCGTAGGTCGGGCCGAGTCTTCGAGGCCCGACGCGGGGCACCTGTAGCGTCCCGCGAAAACCATGTGGCGCCAACGCGACGGGGTTTCTCCATCCGCCCCGTGCGCCTCGCGTCGGGCCTCGCGGACTCGGCCCGACCTACAAGACCCGAGCCCGGCTGCTCACCGCGCCAGGTTGTAGCCCTTGATCTTCCGGTCGAGCGTCGAGCGCTCGATCCCGAGGATCGCCGCCGCCTGCGACTTGTTCCAGTCCGTGTGCTTGAGCGTTGCTTCGATGTGCCGCTTCTCCACGTCGTCAATCGTCTCCGGGCGGTAGACCCCCGTCGCGCCCCCGAACACCGGGCCGCCCACGTCCAGCTCGCTCAGCCAGATATCGGCCGCGTCCACGATCGGGCTGGTCCCCAGCGCCACCGCTCGCTCGACGGCGTTTCGCAGCTCGCGGACGTTCCCCGGCCAGCGGTAGCCCTTCAGCTTGTCCACCGCGGCCGGGGTGAAGCCGCGCATCTTGCGGCCGGTCTCGCGGGCGAACCGCTTCAGGAAGTGGTCGGCGATCGGCGGCACGTCCTCCGGCCGGTCGCGCAGCGGCGGCACGTCCAGCTGCACCACCTGCAAGCGGAAGAACAGGTCGCGGCGGAACGTACCCGTCCTCACGGCGTCTTCGAGCGGCCGGTTCGTGGCCGCGACCACGCGCACGTCCACCTTGATCGGCGTGTTCCCGCCGACGCGCTCGAACGGCTGCCCCTCCAGCACGCGCAGGAACTTCGCTTGCGTCGTCTGCGCCATCTCGCCGATCTCGTCCAGGAAGATGGTGCCGGTGTCGGCCGCCTCGAACTTGCCGATCATGCGCTCGGTCGCGCCGGTGAACGCCCCCTTCTCATGGCCGAACAGCTCGCTCTCCAGCAGCGTCTCGGTCAGGGCGGCGCAGTTGAGCGTCACGAACGGCGCGTCCTTCCGCGGGCTGCCCTTGTGGATCGCCCGCGCCACCAGCTCCTTGCCGACGCCGCTCTCGCCGCGGATCAACACCGTCGCCTTCGTGGTCGCCACCCGGCTCACCTGCGACTCGATCGTCGCCAGACCCGCGCTGTCGCCGACCATCTCACTCTCGATGCGGAGCTGGTCCTTGAGGTTCCTCACCTCGACGGACAGTGTCGCCTGCTTCCGCAGCCGGTGCCACGCGGTGCCGAGCTGCCGGGCGACGGCGAGCGTGAACTCCAGGTCGTCCGCGTTCAGCGGGTGGGTGATGTGCGCCCGGTACAGATGGAACAGACCGATGAGCTGGTCGTCCACCATGACCGGGGCGCAGATGAGGCTGGCGACCTTCAGGTCGGCGATGCTGTCGCGGTCCTTCAGCGCCCGCTCCAGGGCCACGTTCTCGGCCAGGATGGCCTGCTTCGTGCCGAGCACCTCGTGGCTGACGAAGTTCGACACCTTGTGGTACGTCGGGTGGCCGGCCCCGCGGTGGCGGTAGACGACCGGCTCGAACTCGCGCCCCTCCTTCAGCGCCAGCACGGCCCCCACCTCGGCCGGCGTGGCGCGGAACGCGGCCTCCACGACCAACTCGCCGAGCTCGGCGGGGGTGGCGGCGTCGGCCATGTCGAGGGCGAGGCGGTACAGGATCGCCAGCGCCTGCGACGGCGACACCCGGCTGTCGGTGCGCGCCGGTTCGGTCTGCGGCGCGGCCGACGGGGCGGCGACGGGCGGGTGGTACTTGGTCTGCCCGAGCCGCTTCTTGATCGCCATCCCGTCGGTCTTGTCGGCCGACCGCGACGCCGCCGGCTGTGGCACGTCCGGGAGCTGCGTCAGGTCTTCGATGAACACGAACTCGACGCGGCCGACTCGCACGTCGTCGCGGGCGGTGAGGCGCTGTTCGCGGCGGAGCTGTTCGCCGTTGAGATGGGTGCCGTTGAGGCTGCCGAGGTCGCGGACGAACCAGCCGCCCTCGGCCGGAAACACCTCGGCGTGTTCGCGGCTGCACAGGTCGTCGCGGAGGACGACGCGGTTGGTGGGGGCGCGGCCGAGGGTGTAGCGCGTCCCGTCCTGGAGCGGGTACACGTCCCCGAATCCGTCGTCCCGGCGGGCGACGAGGAACGCGCTGGGGGGTGCGGCGGCCATGAGGTCACGATAAACAGTCGGGGGGTGCGGGAATAGGGGATTTCATAGCTGGGGGTGAGTCCGCTTGCGGCTTCGCGCTGGCCAGCGCGAAGCCGCAAGCGGCAATGACCCTTGCCGATCACACGCGCCGCACACCGATTCGATTCAGAATCTCGATCCCGCGCTCGAGCGTCTCGTCGGACGCCGCGTAGGAGATGCGGAAGTGCGTGTCGCGGCCGCTGAACGTGCTGCCGGGAATGACGAGGAGGTTGTTGCGGATCGCCTCCGACACGAACTCCGTGCCGGTGCCCCACGGCGCCTTCGGGAACAGGTAGAACGCCCCGCCGGGCACCGCGAGCTCGTACCGGTCGCGCAGCGCGGCGCACAGCCGGTCGCGCTTGCGGCGGTAGTCGGCGACGAGGGCGGAAACGTCGTAGTCGAGCGCCGCGGCCCCGGCGTGTTGCGCCATGCTCGGGGCGCACACGAAGGTGAACTGCTGCAGCTTCGCCATCTCGGCGAGGAGCCGCTTCGGGCCGTGCGCCCAGCCGAGGCGCCAGCCGGTCATGGCGTACGTCTTGCCGAACCCCTCCACGACCAGAACGTTCTCGTCCCACTCGGCCGGGCTGCGGGCCGGGCCGTCGTAGTGGAACGCGCGGTAAATCTCGTCGCTGATGAGAAGAATGCCGCGCTGCCTCGCCAACTCCGCGACGGCCTTCAGTGCCTCCGGCGACGCCACGACGCCGGTCGGGTTCGACGGCGTGGACAGGAGAATCACCTTCGTCCGCGGCGTCAGCGCGGTGGCGACGCGGTCCGGGTCGAGGGCGAAGTCGGGATAGCCCGGCACCGGTACCATGCGGCCGCCGGCGAGCGTAATCATGTGCGGGTAGGCGACGAAGTACGGGTCGGGCGTGACGACCTCGTCGCCGGGGTTCACCGTCGCCATCAGGGCCAGCAGCAGCCCGCCGCTGGTGCCGCTGGTTACGAGCACGTCGCGCTCCTGCCCGGGGAAGCGGGCCGCGGCGTCGGCGGCGAGGCGGGTGCGCAGCTCGGCAGCGCCCTGGGTGACGGTGTAGCCGTTGTGTCCGGCGTCGATGGCCGCCTTCGCGGCTTCCCGGATCGGCTCCGGGACCGGGAAGTGCGGCTGGCCGATGCTGAGGTTCACGGGGTCTTTGAGGGATTTGCCGAGCTCGAACACCTTGCGAATGCCCGACAGCTCGATCTGCCGCGTGCGGTCCGCCAGCCAGGACTCGGGAATCATGCGGAGGGCTCACGGTGCGCGAAAACCCGGGGACGGCTATCCCCGGGCTTGAAGCGTCAGAACGGCGGCTTGTCGGACGCCGAATCAATGTCGCCGATCCGGGCGACCACCCAGGCGAAGAACACGACCGCTGCGACGACCCCGGCGACGATCAGCCAGCCCATCGTCGGGTCACCGGTGCCCGCGGACGGGCCGCCGCCGGTGTAGGTGTAGCCCCCGCCCGGCGGGTCGGCGAACAGGCCAGTGATGAAGCGGGTCATGGGTTTCCCTCCGTGGAGGCCGGACCGCCCGGCCGCCGCCTTAGCAGACACCTCCGTTTAGGCTATTGTTCGCTCCCCACCGCCCGGTCTGTGTGAATTCCGCGCGGAATCCTCGGAAGTCGCGTGCCGGTCAGGGCTTCAGCACCGCATCGAACAACTTGTACGCGGTCTCGCGCATCTCGGCCGGGAAGTCGTGCTCACAGTCCGGGTGCTCGACCCGCAGTCGGTCCGTGTGGCCGTGCAGACGGAACACCGGCCGGGCCGCCGCGGCGATGCGGTCCACGCTGTCGGCGCGGAAGTTCGAGTCTCGTGTCGGGGCGACGATGAGGACGCACCGCGGCGCGATCGCCCCGATCATCTCGTGGAAGTCGAAGGGGATGTCGGCGAGGCGGCCCTTGTAGTCGGCGAGCTTCCGCATGTAGCGCGTCTGGCACCAGCCGCGTTCCGGCTCCCAGTTCTTCGCATCGCCGCGGTAGTAGTCCGAGTAGGAGTCGAGCCCGCAGCTGCTGACCACCGCGACGAGCCGGGCGTCGAAGACGGCGGTGTACACGGCGTTGTGCCCGCCGAGCGAATGCCCGATGGCGCCGAACCGCTTTCCCTCGACGAACGGCAGCGATTCGAGCAGGTCGAGGCCGCGTGAATTGTCCCAGACCGCTTTCATGGTGCCGCTCTCGAACCCGAGCGCCTTCAGGTCGGGCTGGTACTTCGCCAGGAGGGGGTAGCTCGGCGCGAGGACGACGTAGCCGCGCTCGGCCAACTCCACGGCGTAGGCCCGGTTCGCCTTCCCGCCGAGGCCGACCACCACATCGTGCCCGATGTTGTTGTCCGTGGGGTGAAGGCAGAGTACCGCGGGCGCCTTCGCCTTGCCGTCGAGGACAGCCTTCGGGATGAGCAGCCACGCCGGCACCCGGCCACCCGGCGAAGCGTTGTAGGTGACGAGCCGGCGGACGTAGCTCCTCGCGTCCGTCTCCGATTCGACCTTCAGGTCGAGCGGCCCGCGCCGGTCCGCGGTGGGAAACTTCCCCATGACCGACTCCATACCGCGGACCACGTCGGCCCGTCGCTTCTCCCAGTCGGCGACGGTCTTCACCACGGCGGGCGAGCCGTCGGCGGCGCGGAACAGCAGCAGGTTCTCGCGCGGCAGTCGCGGCGCCGGATCGGAGGCGAACGCGAGCAGCAGCAGTGGCACGAAACGGATCACGTCGGCTCCTCCCGGACGAGGCGGCGGAACGGGTCACCGAGGGCGGTTTCGAGGTACGGCGTCACGCCCCAGAAGCGGCACAGCTCCCGGTACTCGGCGACGAACGCCGCGTCGCCGGGGGGCAACCCACGGGTGGCGCGGATCATCAGATTGCGGGCCGTGTGCTCGGGGCTGACGAACTCGACCACGTCCGTCCGGTAGCCCAGGATTCGCAGCGCGAGCGCCCGCAGCGCGTCGGTCAGGATGTCGGCCGTGCGCTGCTGCAGGATGCCGTGCCGCAGCACGGGCCGCAGCACCACGGCGGGGCCGTCCGGCTTCACCACGCTATTCAACGCCTGGTGGCAGCACGGCACGCTGAGGAGCAACCGGGCCTCGGAACGGACCGCCTGAGCGATAGCGTCGTCGGTGGCGGTGTCGCAGGCGTGGAGGGCGAGCACCACGTCGGCGGGGCCGTCCAACCGGCCGATGCGGGCGCAGGCGAACCCCGCCCCGTCGGCGCCGACCCGATCGGCAGCGGTCGCCGACTTCTGGACGACGTGCGGGTTGGCGTCCACGCCGGTGACGCGGGCGGGGATGCCGAGCACGTCGTTGAGGTAATGGTGCGCCGCGAGCGTGAGGTAACCCGACCCGGAGCCGCAGTCGAGAATCTCGACCGGCCGGCCGAGCCCGCGGAGGCCGGCGTCGTCGAGCTTGTGGTCGAGGTGCTTGAGGAACTCGTTCACCTGCGTGAACTTCGCCCGCATCGTCGGCCGGACGCGGCCGTCGGCGGTCATGATGCCGAGCGCTTCGAGGAGGTGGTCGGCCCGGCCCTCGGGGAGCGGCACGTCCTTCGTGCGGTTGTGCGCCGGGTCCGCGACCGCCGGCGTCGCGGACGAGTGGCCGACCAGCACCTTCCCCTTCTTCGAGACGCGGATGTCCGTCCCGCCGGCGTCCGTGTCGAGGTGGACGGCCGAGAAGCCGACCGCAAGCACTTCCTCAAGGCGGATCGTGGTGTCGGCCGGCTCGGCGTTGTGGGTGCGGCTCTGGCGGGCGTCGTAGTACGCGAACTGGAGGAAGTGGCCGCCACGAAGTTCGATCGGGCGGACGACGACGCGCACCCAGCCGGCGGGGTTGGCCCCGCGCGGCACGCCGGCGAACGTGGCCCGGCGGAATCCGGGGCCGAGTACGGCGTCGGCGATGAGCGCCCGCGGGTCGGTCATCCGGTCATGCTATCAGACGCGGCCGAACTGCTTGTCGAGTTCGTGCCGCGTGAATCGGAGCGAGGTCGGCCGGCCGTGCGGGCAGTGGTGGCTGTCCTCGGCCAGCTCGCGGAGGTGGAGCAGGTACGTGATCTCCTCCGGCGTCAGCCGGTCGCCGGCCTTCACCGCCGCCTTGCAGGCCATCGTCGCGGTCAGGTCGTGGAGCAGCGCGTCCCGCGTCGGCGGCCGCTCCTTCGTCAGCAGGTAGTCGACGACGCCCTGAAAGATCTCGTGAGGCGGGCGGCGGGCGAGTAGCGTCGGGTAGCTGGACAACAGCACCGTGTTGCCGCCGAAGTCGGACACGTCGAGGCCGAGTTCGCGGAGGGCGTCGGCCGCTTCGAGGACGAGCGCCGCCTGTTCGGCCGGCAGGTCGATCGGCTCCGGGATGAGGAGCCGTTGCACTTCGAGCTTCCCGTCGCGGATGCGGCGGCGGAACTGCTCGAACAGGATGCGCTCGTGCAGCGCGTGCTGGTCGATCACCAGCATCCCGTCGGGCGTTTCGAGGACGAGGTACGAGTCGTGAACCTGCAGCGCCGTGCCCGGCGCGGGCAGCGGGAACGGCGGAATCTCCGGGCGAGCCGAGGGACGTAAGTCCCCGGGTGAAGGCTCCAGCGTCGGGCCGCGGTCCGCGACGAGCCCGGCGAACGGGTCGGCCCCGCGCGCCTCCGGCGGTGCGACCGGTTCCGCCCGCCACGCCGCCGGCGGCAGTTCCCACGGCGCGACGGTTCGATCCGCAAGGTGCTGCCGTGGCGAGAACAGCCCGGGGGCGTCGGATTCGCTCACCCGCGGGCTGACGCCCTCCGGCTCGCCCGGTGGCGCCGCCAGGTACGGAACCAGATTCTCCCGCAGCAGCCGGGCCTTCACCGTAGCGCGGACCAGCGAGTAGATAAGCGAGTTCTCCTGGAACCGCACCTCGGCCTTCGTCGGATGGACGTTCACGTCCAGGCTGTCCGGCGGCACGGTCAGGAACAGGAACCCGACCGCGTACCGGCCCGTCATCAGCAGCCCGCGGTAGCTCTCCTGAAGGGCGTGGGCCAGGCTGCGATCGCGGAACCAGCGGCCGTTCACGAACAGGTATTGCAGCCGGGCGTTGCCGCGGTCGCACTTCGGGTCGGCGATGAAGCCGACGAGCCGCTGCCGACCGGGGCCGCTGTCGAGTTCGTACAGCACCTCGCGGACCTCTCCGCCGAAGAACAGGCCGATGCGGTCCGCGAGCCCGGCCGACGCCGGCACCTCGTAGACGAGCTTGCCGTTGTGCCGCAGCACGATGTGGAGGCCGGGGTTGCCGAGCGCCAGGCGGGTGACCGTCTCGCAGACGTGGCCGAGCTCGGTGGCGATGCTCTTGAGGAACTTCTTGCGGACCGGCACGTTGTAGAACAAGTGCCGCACCTCGATCCGCGTGCCCGGTGAGCCGTTCCACGGTCGCGGCGCAGAAAGGACGCCGTCGTCGCAGCGCACCTCGCACCCGCTGGCGAGCGCCGGCGGCCGCGACTGGAGCGTGACCTTGCCGACGCCGGCGATGGACGACAGCGCCTCGCCGCGGAAGCCCATGGTGCCGATGGCGAACAGGTCGTCGGCGCTCGTCAGTTTGCTTGTGGCGTGCTGGGCGAAGGCGAGAGCGAGGTCGTCGGGGTCGATGCCGCAGCCGTCGTCGGCGACGCGGATGAGTTCGGTGCCGCCGGCGTCGAGGTCGATGTCGATGCGGGTGGCGCCGGCGTCGATGGAGTTCTCGACGAGCTCCTTGACGACCGACGACGGCCGCTCGATGACCTCGCCGGCGGCGATCTTGGTGACGACGTGCGACGGCAGTTGCAGGATGCGGGCCATGCGTCTGTTATCGGCCGGCGGCCGGGGGCGGCGGAAGCTCAGTTGCCGGCGAGTCGGCGCTCGATCTCGGCGAGTCGGGATTCGACCGCGGCGAGCCGGGTCTCGGCGGCCGCGCGTGCCGCACGCTCCCGACCCAGCTCCGCCTCGGCGGGCAACAGAAGGTCCGCGCCCGAAACCTCATCCCGCAGAACCAACCGAGTTTCGTCGGCCTCCAGCGTTATCCCAAGTTCGGTACTGGTCAAGCGTCCGAGCGTCGGCCGAATCGGCTTCAGCGTCCCGCGGACCAGACGGTAACCGACGAGCGGCGGGTCCAGGTAGTCGCAAGTCGGGTCGAAGTAGAACAGCTCGCGGACCTTCCACACGTCCCGGTACAAGCGGAATTTCTTGCCCGTGTCCTCGCCCTTCGTCTTCCGCGACGTGATCTCGAACACGACGGCCGGGAATGTCCCTTCCTCCCAGGTCTGGAACGTCCGCCGGCGCCCGGTTGGAACGCCGAACGCGACGAAGCAGTCCGGGGCGAGGCACTTCTTCGGGTTCCCCTCGACATAGTAGACGAGCAGGTTGCCACTCACGTACACGTCGTCGCGGTCGGCGTAGCGAGCCTGGAGCCGCCCGATCAGGTCGATCATCTCGTCGCGGTGGATGTCGGTTTCCGCCATCGGCTTCCCGTCCGATTCCGGGTACGTGATCCGTTCCGCCGGCCCCCGCCCGATCAGCTTGCCCATGTCCGCCTCCGGTCAGTCCGCGGCGCCGTCGCTGGTCCCATCATTCTTCCACTTCTGGAGGTTGCGGTACAGCGTCCGCTCGCCGATCCCGAGCAGCCGGGCCGCCTCCTCGCGGTTCCCCGCCGTCAGCTCCAGCGCCTTCTCCATGTAGTACCGCTCCACCTCCGCCAGCGGGCGGCCGATCAGTAGGTCGGCGCCGGACGCCGCCGCCCCGGCGTCCGGCGCCGGCTTCAGGCCGGAGTCCTCGGGCAGGTCGTCGAGCGTCAGCTCGCCGTCGAGGTCGAGGACGAGCATCGAGTCGAGCAGGTTCCGCAACTCGCGGACGTTCCCCGGCCAGTCGTGCGCCTCCAGCGCCTTCCACACCGCCGCCCCCACCTTCGGCACCGGCTTGCCGTGGCGCTTCGCCAAATCCTTCAGGAAGTGCGACGCCAGCTGCGGCACGTCCTCGCGCCGCTCGCGGAGGGCCGGGAGCTTGACGACACCCACCTTCAGCCGGTGGTACAGGTCGAGGCGGAACTTGCCGTCCTTGATCGCCGCCTCCAGGTCGCGGTTCGTCGCGGCCAGGATGCGCACGTCCACGCGGATCGAGTCGTTCGCCCCGATCCGCGTCACCTCGCCGTTCTCCAGCACCCGCAGCAGCTTCGCCTGGAGCGGCGGCGGCATGTCGCCGACTTCGTCGAGGAACAGGGTGCCGCCGTTGGCGTGCTCGAACCGCCCGGCCCGGCGGCCCTTCGCCCCGGTGAAGGCGCCGTCCTCGTGGCCGAACATGTCGTCGTCGAGGAGGTTCTCGTTGAGCGCGGCGCAGTTCATCGCCACGAACGGCCGTCCCTTCCGCGGGCTGTTCGTGTGCAGCGCCCGCGCCGCGAGCTCCTTCCCGGTTCCGTTCTCGCCGAGGATCAACACCGACGCGGTCGTCGGGGCGTAAGCCTTCAGCAGTTGCAACACGCGGTGCATCCGCTGGCTGTTCCCGACCACGCCCTCGAACCCGAACTTCTCGTCGAGTTGCCGGCGCAGGTCGCGGACGGTGCGGACCTTCTCGGCCGACTTGTCCACCACCGCGCGGAGCTCCGCGAGGTCGACCGGCTTGTTGAGGTAGTGGTTCGCGCCGCGCTCGATCGCGGCCATGTTCGATTTCCAGTCGGCGAACCCGGTGATGACGAAGATGTCCGCCTCGGGCAGAACCCGTCGGGCTTTCTCGACGATGGCGAGGCCGTCGAGGTCGGCCATGCGCAGGTCGGTCAGCACCACGTCGAACGGGTCGGCGTCGAGCCTGGCGGACCCGGCCCGGCCGCTGGTGGCGACGGCGACGGCGTGGCCGCGGCGCTCCAGGCTCTCGGCGATCGTCTCGGCCAGGAGCTTGTCGTCGTCGATGACGAGAACCTGCAGCGACTCGGGCGCGGCGGACATCTCTTCCCCGGAGGTAGGCGTTGCTCGGGGGTTAGTGTACCGACATGAGAAGTCGCGCCAAAGCCCGGGGACGGCCGTCCCCGGGCTTTCAGCCGGCCGGCAGCGCCTTCGGCTCGCCGACGCCTTGGAAGGTACGAAGGAACGCCAGGAACTGGTCCAGCAGCGACCCCGCACCGGGCCGGCCCTCGATCGTGACCGTGGTGCGGCTCACCGTCACGCGGCCGGCGAACCCGGCCAGCCGCACCTCGGCCGCGTCCGACCCGCTGGCGATGTGAACCTTGACGCCCTCCGGCGGGGCGTCCTCGATGCGGTCCACGAACGCGGCGATGTCGACCGGCACGGCGAACTCGAACACGAGTCGGTCGAACCGGCCGCCGAATACGTCCGCGAATCTTTCGGACCGCACGAACGCCGGGTCCGCGACGCGGCTGATCTCGCGGCGCCAGACCACTTCGGTCGGGTCGTCCGGGTTCACCTCGACGGTGACCGTGTACTCGAAGTCCGGCGTGCGGAGGAAGCCGAGGCCGTCGCGCTCGGCGGAGGCGTCGAGGTCCTTGCGCTTGTACCCGAACGTCTCGCGGACGGCGTCGAACGTCTGGTCGAGGTCGGCCTTGATGTCCGGCTGGGCGACGCGGTTGACGTACTTCCGCGCCCAGTCGTTGGCCCGGTCCGGCAGGCTGTGCGACTTGCGGAACCCGGCCAGTTCCTTCACCTTCCCCGGGCTCTCCGACCGAAACACGACGCGCTTCATGCGGCCGGGGTCGAGGAGGTCGCCGCCGGGGCCGAGGAGCGCGGCCAGGTCGGCGACGGCGTTGCCGCCGTGCGCCTCGCCGAACAGCAGCGGCGTCTGCTCCTGCGGCGTCTCGTAGGCCCGGCGGAGGGTGCGCGGCACCGCGTCCAGGAGGAAGGCGTGGAGCCCCGCCGCGGAGAGGGTGCCGTCGCGACCGACGCCGCTGCGCGTTTTCCCGGTGAACGCTTCGAGCAAGTGCGAGCGCCAGATGCCGTGCCGGAGTGCGGCGGATTCGTAGGACCGCTCGCCCGGCGCCGCCGCGAGGAGGGCGACGCACGCCGGCGAGTCGTCGAACAGCTTCCGCAGTTCGTGCTCGTCCAGCCCGCCGGGAGCGAGCTCGCCCGTGACCGCGAGCGGGTCGAGGTCGAGGAGAAGGGTCACTTCCGGGCAGCGCGTCTTGTGCAGCGCCGCGACGAGGTCTGCGACGGGGATTGACGTTCCGGGCAGGTCGGCGGGGAGGGTGTCGGCGCAGGCGAGGTAGCCGCGGCTCTTGTGGCTGAAGGCGCGACCGACGACCAGCACCAGCAGCGACTCCGGTTTACCGATCAGCTTGCCGAGGCGGGCGAGGTGCGATTCGATGCCGGCCTTCGTGGTGCGGTGACCGGCGACGAGGACGCAGCGGTCGGCGTCGTACCCCGCGGCCGGGAGTGCGCGCAGGAGTTCGGCCGCGTCGGCCGCGGCGTAGGGGACCGGCGGCGCGGCCTCGAAGAACGTCTCCACGGCGATCAACAGGGCGGCACGGTCCTGCACGGGGGGCACCTCGTTGTTTGGGAGGGAGGATTGTAGCCGAGGGGTGACGGCCGGATCAAAGTGCGGAGTAACAGTTCCGTTGCCGCTTGCGGCTTCGCGCTGCCCAGCGCGAAGCCGCAAGCGGCAACACTTGTTACCGTCCCATGTGCAAGAGGTGTTCGCGGTGCCGCAGCTGCTGGAGCCGTGGCAGCCCGCCGCACAGCTCCAGGTACTCGGAGAAGCCCTTCACCCCGTGGACGTGGTCGTCGAGGAACTGCCGGAACGCGGCCGGGTCGCGCTCCACGTCGAGCCACAGCCGCAGGTGGTCCTCGTCGGAGAAGTACTCGCCGGGCATGTTCCCCGGGTAGCTACCGAACGGCACTTCACAGACCGCGTCCACGCACAGGAACGGGATCGTCGTCAGGTGCGGGTTCCGCCGCATCTCCTCGTGCGGCACCAGCCGCTCGCAGGTGATGATCACGCGCTTCGACGCCCGCGCCAGGTCGTTGTCCGCCACCGACGGGCCAATCATGCGGGCGTTGCCGTAGCGGTCGGCCTCGTGGACGTGGATCGCCGCCACGTCCGGGTACAGGGCCGGTACCGCCGCGACCGTCTCGCCGGTGAACGGGCAGGTCAGCAGCTTCGCGCCACTGTGGGCGAACGTGTCCGTCCCCAACATGCTCCGGGCCGGCAGGAACGGCACTCCCATCGCGGCCGCGGCGAACCGCAGCGCCAGGGTGTAGTTCGTCCACTCGACGCACCTCACCGCGCCGCCCTCGACCACGCGGCGGGCGTGCGGCGACAGACCGCGCGCCTCCAGGCCGAGGATGTACGCCACGTCCACGAGCGCGAGCGTTCGCCCGCGGCCGGTCAGGTTGCCCGCGCACAGGATTTGGAAGTCGTGGGTCGAGGTGTGGCCGGCGAAGCCGAGGTTCTGCCGGCCCCGGCGGAGGATTTCGTGGAGAACGGCCGTCGGGATGCGGTTGGTGCCGAACCCGCCGGCCGCGAAGTAGTCGCCGTCGTGGACGAACCGGCTCACGGCCTCCGCGACGGACATTACCTTGTCAGTCAGCCCGCGCGGCTTGTCGCGGAAGGCGGCTCGGGCGGCGTCGGAGGCGGTCATGGGGCGCGACCCGGGAGGGGGGTAGCGTCGTCCTACGCGGCCCGGCGATATTCGGCCTTCATGAACTCGTGCCAGTTCCCCTCGGCGTCGCGGAACCGCGACCGGAGCAGCCGCCGGCCGTCGGCCGTCAGCTCCCAGATGTCCTGGTAGAGCGCCGTGGCCTTCGGGTCGGTGAAGCTCGGCCCCTCGGCGTCGAGCGTCAGCACGTCGCCCTCGCGGACGCCCTCGTAGACCCAGTGGTGCGTCATGCACGACGCCACGAACGAGCCGACGTACTTCCCGCGGGCGGGGTCGTAGCCGAGGGTCATCCGGCTGGTCATCGGCGCGCCGTCCATCCCAGGCTGGACCCACTCCGAGATCGTCCACAGCCCGCCGAGCGAGACGGTCTTGTCGGTGCCGGTGGCGGTCATCGCGGGCTGGTCCGGTCCCATCGAGCACTCGGTGGTGAACGTCCAGTCGCCGACCATCCGGTTGAGCCACTCGTGTTCGGCCTGCGGGGCGGGCGGTTGCATGGGAACCTCAGGTCGAAGTGAACCCCGCGGCGGCGTGCCGCAGGTGTTCCGGTGTATACCAAGGTATCGGCCGGGGTCGGGAGGTGAGTTGCGGCTATTTCTTCCGCCGGTACTCCTTCACCAGCTGGCGGAAGCGCGGGTCCTTGCGGATCGACTCCAGGTCGCGGTCCTCCTCCATGTACCGGAAGTCGCGGTAGCCGAGCTCGACCGCCCGGCGGAGCGTGACGAGCGCCAGGTCCGGTTGCTTCAGCAGCGCGTACCGGCAGGCCAGGTTGTAGTGGGCGGTCGGGTCGTCCGGCCGGGCGGACACCAGCTTCTTGTCGATCGTCAGGCCGTCGTGGAGGCGGCCCTTCGTCGTCAGGTTGCTGGCCTGCGCCCGCAGCACCTCGTGGAAGTCCGGGTTGCCGGCGAGGATGCGGCCGAAGAAGTCGAGTTCGAAGTCGACCTGGTTGCGGTCGGCCAGGAACGAGAGTACGGAGCCGGACGGGAAACCCTCGCCGGACGGCGGGGTGGGGCGCTTACTCGGCGACGGCATGGCGGTCCCCTGTCGAGAGGTCGGACCGGGAGCGGACACGCGGGCGAACGGTGATACCGCCGCCCCGCACGATTATAACCTCTCCGGGCGCCGGGGCAAACGGGTGAAGCCCGCCGACACCGCCCGCGGGTGGGGTTGTAGCGGAAACCCCCGACGTTCTCCCGCCGGCGCATCTTACCGCGGGGCCGCGGAATACCTGCCACTTCACGCAATCCGGCCCGTGGGTTGCGGCGTCGGACGGGGGCGGCAGCTCATCCCGGGCGGCGGGCGGCACCTCCCCAGGTTGCCAAACCCGAACAGCCGGTAACGCTTCCTCACCCGGTCGGGCCAACTCCTCTTGGCCCCGACCGGACGACCCCCAAGAATGGGGTTGACCGCGCACCCCGTTCGACCGCCCCGAGGCACCCCCGTGGCCCTCCCGCCGCAACCGGACACCCCGCCGCCCGCCACACCCGAGCCCACGGCCGTGGCGCCCGTCGCACTCCCACCTGCCGCGCCACCCACGCGCTCGCGCCGCGCGATGCTGCTGACCGGCGGGTTCGTCGGGCTCGTCGCCGGGCTGGCCGCCGGGTACGAGCACTTCCGCAAGCAGCCGGCCGAGTACGCCTCCACCGCCGTCGTATCCGGCCGCGACGCCGCGGCGGTGACCGCCCCGCCGGTGCTCGACCGCGCCGCCCGCCGGCTCGACGCCCTGGAACCGTTCGCGCCTCCGCTCCCCGCCACCACGTCCGGGCGCGTCGCGTACCTGACCGAGCACCTGTCGGTCGAAGCGCGCGACGGTACGTTCCGCGTGGTGTTCCGCGGTCCGAACCCGGCCGATACCGCGAAGTACCTGCAGGCGGTCACCGACGCCTACGTCGCCGAGGGGACGCCGCGGACGCCGCTGCCGCTGCCGCCCGCGCCCGGCGCGGCCCCCACCGCGCCGAGCCCGACGCCGGTGAACCCCGACGCCCGCGTTGCAGACGAGCGACAGAAACTCGAGCGCGAACTGGCCGCAGTGACGGCCGAGCCGCTTCCTGCGGTCGAGGCCCGGCTGACGCAGAACAAGGCCGCCCTGGCGACGACGCAGGGGAAGCTCCGCGACACCGACCGCGACCTCAAGGCGATCGACGCCGCCGGCACCGACCCGACCCGCCGGGTGGTGCTGATGAAGCAGTTCGGCGTGACGCCCGACGCCGAGCCGCCGGTGGTGCCGACCGCGGAGGAGAAGGAATACGCGACGCAGTTGGTGAGCTTCCAGCGGAGGAAGGCCGAGCTCGGCCGTCGGCTCGGGCCGGAGCACCGCGATATGGTGGCGCTCGACGAGCAGATTCGGTTCGTCCGCGACCTGCTGGCGAAGGCCGTCCCGCCGAAGCGGGCCGAGGACGCGCTCGCCCGCCACGCCAAGGTGCTGACCGACCGCTGGGCGAAGCTCAACACCGACGCTTCGGCACTGGCCGAGGCCGTGCGGCGCGACGAGGCCACGCTCGCCGCCGCCGCCCCGATCCGCGCCAAACTCGACCAGCTGGTTGGCCGGCCGCCGGCGCCGCAGCCGTTCCCAGTGCCGCCGCCGCAGCCTCCCGCACCCGGGATGGCCAACACGCCGCTGCCGACACCGGTCGCGGCCGGGCCGGATGTGATCAGCTCCCCTGCGGAGGGCGTAAGAGTGTCGCCACTGCTGGCGGCGTCACTCGTTCCCGGCGGGGCGATCGGGCTCGCGGGCGGTCTCGTGCTCGGCTTCCTGGCGTCGCTCCTGACTGGCGCCGTCGCCAACCGGCCGAAGCGGGAGCCGAAGCTGAAGGCCGCGCCGAAGCCGGTGGAGCAGTCCGGCACCGTCCGCCGCAGCGGCCTGACCCGCGTCGTGAAGTACGACGGTCCGCCGCTCGGCGTGCCGATCATCGGTCAGATTCCCGCGCTGCGGCTCGACCTGCCGGTGGAGAAGAAGTCGGTGGAGGGGTGGTCGCCGGCGCTGGTCAGCTACGCCCGGCCCAACGGCCCCGAGGCGGAAGCTTTTCGCGCCGCCCGCCGGGCACTCACCGACGCGCTCGGTTCCGTCGGCCACAAGGCGGTGGTGGTGACGAGCCCCGGCGACGGCGACGGCAAGACGACGACGGCCGCGAACCTGGCGCTGTCGCTGGCGCAGTCGGGGAAGCGGGTGCTGCTGATCGACTGCGACTACCGCGGCACGAAGCAGCAGGAGCTGTTCCGCCTCGGCCGCCTCGGCGACTCGCTGAAGTCGGTGCTGACGAGCGACGTGGACCTGCGGGTGGCCGTCCGCGGCTGCGAGGTGGCGAACCTGTTCCTCCTCCCCGCCGGCCGCGGCCCCGTGGACGGCGCCGACCTGCTGACCCGCGCCAAGTTCAAGGATTTGGTGGCCGAGCTGAAGGCGCAGTACGAGTACGTCGTGCTCGACGCCCCGCCGACGACCGCCGAGAAGGAGTTGAAGTCGCTGGCCGAGCAGGCCGACGGGATGCTGCTGGTGGTCCGAGGCGGCGCCGACGCCGCGAGTCGCGCGGCGACGGCGACGAGCGAGGTCGCGCGGGCGGGCAGCCGCGTGCTGGGGGCGGTGGTAACGGCGGCACCCGCGCGGCCGGCGGCGCCGCAGGGCGACCCGGCGAGCGCGACAGCGGTGTAAGCTTCCCGTAGGTCGGGCCGAGTCTTCGAGGCCCGACGGGGGGCACGGTGACGTAATGACGGAAGGCCGGGAGCGCGAACCCATGTGGGTTCGCGCTCCCGGCCCTCTTTCGTTGGTGATCTGGTACCCCGCGTCGGGCCTCGAAGACTCGGCCCGACCTACGAAGTTCGAGTAGCCTCGTATCGTCGTTCCAACTCCGCGCGGGCACGGATCAGTTCGCCGTCGGGTCCCCCGTCCCACGCCGCAATCGCAATCCACTGTTCGCTCTGGTCCGCTCGAATCCAACCCTCATCGTCATCGACAAGAACGACTTCGTTGGGGGCGGCATCGGCCACGAACGCCAAATCCTTGTGCTCGCCACTCCACGCCACGAATTCGAGTCGATCGTAAAGGGCGGTCGGCATGTGACCACTTCTCAACAGGTCCGCGACGACCTCACGTGCGTCGGCTTCCTCGACGGTCGTATATATCGCCACCCGCTCGGACCGTTCGTCGCAGTACGCCAGGAAACTGTAAAGGCCGGGGCGCGGGCGTCCGCTGAGAGCGTCGTCGATCAGCGTACGCTCGAGGTCTAGCGCGAGAACGCGGATCGCCACCGGATTCGCCTCCGCTCAACTGTCGTAGTAAAGCGTGAACTCGTACGGGTGCGGCCGCACCCGCACCGCGGCGACCTCCTCCTCGCGCTTGTAGCGAACCCACGTCTCCACCACGTCCTCGGTGAACACGCCGCCTTGAAGCAGGAACTCGTGGTCGCGCTCCAGCGCCGTCAGCGCCTCGTCGAGCGTCGCCGGCATCCGCGGCAGGTCCTTCAACTCCTCCGGCGGCATGTCGTAAATGTCCTTGTCCAGCGGCGGGCCGGGGTGCGTCTTGTTGCGGATGCCGTCCAGCATCGCCATCAGCATCCCCGCGAACGCCAGGTACGGGTTCGCCGCCCCGTCCGGCACGCGGTACTCGAGCCGCTTCGACTTCGCCCGCGCCGAGTACACCGGGATGCGCACCGCCGCGGAACGGTTCCGCTGGCTGTACGCCAGGTTCACCGGCGCCTCGAACCCGGGCACGAGCCGCTTGTAGCTGTTCGTCGTCGGGTTGGTGATCGCGGCCAGCGCCGGGGCGTGCTTCAACAACCCGCCGAGGGCGTACATCGCGGCGTCGGAGAGGTTCGAGTAGTCACTGCCGGCGAACAGGTTGGTGCCGTTCTTCCACAGGCTGACGTGGACGTGCATGCCGCTGCCGTAGTCGTCGAACAGCGGCTTCGGCATGAACGTCGCCGTCTTGCCGTGCTTCCGCGCCACATTCTTCACCACGTACTTGTACTTCAGCACCGCGTCGGCCGCGCTCACCAGGTCGTCGAACCGCACGTTGATGGCCGACTGCCCGGCCGTGGCCTTCTGGTGGTGGTGGCTCTCGACCGTCAGGCCGCACCCCTCCATCGCCAGCATCATCTCGCTGCGCAGATCGTGGGTCGCGTCGGTCGGCGGGCACGGGAAGTAGCCCTGGCGGTACGGCACCTTGTAGCCGAGGTTCGGTTTCTCGCGGCGGCCGGTGTTCCACGCCGCTTCGGCGCTGTCGAGCGCGTAGAACGCCGAGTGCGAGGTCTGGTCGTAGCGCACGTCGTCGAACACGAAGAACTCGAGCGACGGGCCGACCATCGCGGCGTCGGCGGTGCCGGTGCTCTTCATGTAGTTCACCGCCTTGCGGGCGACGTTCCGCGGGTCCTTGCTGTAGTCCTCCTTCGTGAGCGGGTCCTGGATGTTGCACAGCATCGCCAGCGTGACATCCTTGGCGAACGGGTCGATGAACAGCGTGTCCGGCTGCGGCACCAGCAACATGTCGGACTCGTTGATGGGCATCCAGCCGCGGAGGCTGGAGCCGTCGAACCCGATGCCGTCTTCGAACACGTCCTCGGTGACGGCCCCGGCGGGGACGGTGAAGTGCTTCCACAGCCCGGGGAAGTCCATGAACCGCAGGTCCACGGCCTTCACCTCGCGCTCGCGGAGGAAGGCCAGGACTTCGCGCGGGGTCCGAACGGGTTCGCGGGTCGGCACGGGGTCGGTTCCCTGGTCGAGAGAGAGACGGGGGGCGCGGACGGGGGAGAGAGGCCGTGCGTGAAGCTGTTATAGCAAGGCGGGCGAAGCCCGGGGACGGCCGTCCCCGGGCTTTCCGCGCTCACTGGGCGCGGAGCCGGACTAGCAGCAACACCACCAGCAGGGGCACCAGCAGCAGCTCGGGCGTGTGCAGCGCCCACCGCCACACCGCCCGCAGCCCGCGCCGGCCGGCCCGGTGCGCCCGCCCCTGTGCCGACACGCGACGCAGCCAGGCGTACTCGCGCCGCAGGGCGTCGCGGCCGCGGCGCCAGTCGGCGGCGACGGCGAGCCGCTGGTCCGGCAGCAGGCGGCGGAAAGTGTCGAGGACGAGCGGCTGGCGCACGACCGCGGCGCAGACGCCGCCCGGCTCGCCGACGCCGCCCATCGCCCCGCGCAGGGCCGGCAGCAGCGGCCGCAGCGCCCGCACCGCTTCGAGCAGCACCATCACGCGCGGCGGCGTGTCGGCCGGGTCGTGCGGGTCGCCGAGGACGAGGCCGACGCGGTCCCACGCCCGCGCCGCCCGCCGCACCGCCGCGAGCCGGGCGTATACCCAGCGCCGCCCCGCCGGCAGTTCCTCGGCAAGCGGCAGCACTTCCGCGGGCCGCGGTGTGGCTTCGACGACCTCGAACGGCACGGCGTCGGGAAGCGTGGCCGGCTCGTCCCGCGGCGGGGGCGGCGCCTCGGTGAAGGCGATGAGCGCCTGCGCGAGGCGCGTCATCCCCTCGGTGACGAGTTCGGGGTGGAGGAGCTGGTACGGCCGGAGGCGGTCCATCCGGTCGAGCGCCCGCGATTCGGCCTCGCCGGGGTCCACGGGGCCGGGGGGGAAGCCGAGCAGGACGTGCGGGTCCGGGGGCCACGCGACTTCGGCCGGGAGGTCGAGCCACGACCGCAGGAGGGCGACGTCCACGGAAGGGTCAATCGGAGCCGCCGAGGGTGTTCAGGGCTTCGACCACGGTGTCGTACAGCGCCCAGTGGTTGTCGAGGTTGGTGATCCGCAGCAGCTCGCGGATGTTCGGGTTCACCCCGGCCAGCACCAACTCGCTGCCGCGCTCGGCGCAGACGCTGTGGCAGCGGAGGAGGAACGTGATGAACGCCGACCCGAAGTAGCGGACGGCCGCCAGGTCCACGATGATCTGCCCCGGCGGGTCGGCCTTCAGCGGGGCGAGCACGAGCTGGGCGGCCGGCTCCAGGAGCGTCTCCGGCAGGTGCTCGACCTGCGGCGACGGCACGATCACGGCCACGTCGCCGTGCCGCCGCACCTGGAAGAACTCGTCGGCCAGGTCCGCGTCGGACGCCATGCGCGTATCCTTCAGTCGAGGCGACAGACACTAAGCCTACCCCGGCCGGTGCGGGGACGCAAGCAACCTCCGGTACGGCCGCCGGGCGCCCGCGGTTCGATTTTCGCTAAGATGACGGACGGTTTTGGGGCGGTAGCGACCTACCGGAAACCGCCCTTCCCGCCGGCCCCGCCCGCGCCCGTCGCGCGGCCGACCGGCGGCGTCAGCCCACCCCCATGAGCCAATCACCGGGTCCGCACGCGGAGCCGGCCGGACACCACCAGTCTTTCTGGCTGTGGGTCATGTGCCTGACCGGCGTCGACTACTTCTCCACCCTCGGCTACCAGCCGTCGATCGCGGTGCAGAACGCCGGCCTCCTCGCCCCGCTGGCGACGGTCGTGCTCGTCCTCCTGACGCTGTTCGGGGCGCTCCCCGTCTACGCCTACGTGGCCGGGAAGTCGTTCACCGGCCAGGGCTCCATCGGCATGCTCGCCAAGCTCGTATCCGGGTGGCCGGGGAAGATCATGGTGCTGGTGCTGCTCGGGTTCGCCGCCACCGGGTTCGTCATCACCAAGACGCTGTCCGCGGCGGACGCGGCGGTCCACGTCGTCGAGAACCCGAACTGGTGGCTCAAGCCGGGCGAGGGGGAGAGCGACACCCGGCAGCTCGTCCTCATCACCATGTTCCTGCTCGTCTCGCTCGGCGCCATGTTCATGCGCGGCTTCCGCGAGGTCATCGGCCTCGCGGCCGGGATCGTCGGCGTGTACCTGGTGCTGAACCTCGTCGTGGTCGGCGCCGGGCTCGTGTACCTGACCGACCACCCGGAGTTGTGGCACGCCTGGGTCGGCCGGCTGGAGGCCGGCGAGTGGCACCTGCCGCACAACCCCGTCGGGGCGTGGGAGCTCGCCGGCTGGGGCGGCATGCTCGCCGTGAGTCTGCTGCTGTTCCCGAAACTCGCCCTCGGCCTGAGCGGGTTCGAGACCGGCGTCGCGGTGGCGGCGAACGTCCGCGGCCGCGCGGACGACGACCCCGAGAAGCCGGCCGGGCGGATCGCCAACACCCGCAAGCTCCTCGCGGTCGCGGCGCTGATCATGAGCGTCTACCTGCTCGGCTCCTCGGTCGTGGTGAGCACGATCATCCCGCCCGCGGAAATCACGCCGATCGCGGCCACCGGCGGCTACCCGCGCGACGCCGCCGGCCGCGAGCTGCACCACCCCGAGGACTGGCCGAAGAAGCCGGCGGCGGGGCGGGCGCTGGCGTACATCGCGCACGGCGAGGGCGGCACCGGCGCCGTGTGCGGGCTGTTCGGCCCGGCGTTCGGCACCGTCTACGACATCAGCACCATCGTGATCCTGTGGTTCGCCGGGGCCAGCGCCATGGTCGGGCTGCTGAACCTCGTCCCGAAGTACCTGCCGAAGTACGGCATGGCCCCCGAGTGGGCCGCCGCGGTGCGGCCGCTGGTGTTCCTGTTCACCGCCATCAACCTCCTCGTCACCTACGTGTTCAAGGCGAGCGTGGACGCCCAGGGCGGCGCCTACGCCACCGGCGTCCTCGTGCTCATCACCAGCGCCTGCTTCGCCGCCGTCATCGACGTGTGGCAGACCCGCACGGGGCCGTGGTTCCGCCGGCTGTCGTGGCCGTTCGCGGTCATCACCGTGGTGTTCGTATACACGACCGTGGCGAACGAGGTCGAGAAGAGCTTTCAGGGGCTCCTGATCTCCCTGTTCTTCATCGCCACGATCCTGGTCACGTCGTTCGTGTCGCGGCTGGCGCGGAGCCGCGAGTTGCGGTTCGGCGGGTTCAAGTTCGCCGACCCGGACTCGCAGTTCCTGTGGGACACGATCCGCCACCTGGAGCTGACGATCCTGGTGCCGCACCGCCCCGGCCGGCGCACGCTGGCGGAGAAGGAGACGCAGATCCGCCTCGAGCACCGCATCCCGGCCGAGCTGATGGTGGTGTTCGTTCAGGTCGAGCTGGCGGACGCGAGCGACTTCGAGAACGAGCCGGTGTTGCAGATCGTCCAGGAGGAAGGGCGGTACATCATGCGGATCACCGGGGCGGCGTCGATCTCCCACACGCTCGCCGCGCTGGCCCTGGAGATGGGGAAGGTGGGCCACCCGCCGGAGATCCACTTCGGGTGGACGGACGAGACGCCGGTGAGCGGCACCCTCGGGTTCCTCCTGTTCGGCGAGGGGAACGTGCCGTGGATGGTCCGCGACCTGATCCGCCGGGCCGAGCCGGAGGAGGCGAAGCGGCCGCTCATCATCATCGCCGGGACGGCCTAAGTGCGAAGCCCGGGGACGGCTGTCCCCGGGCTTTCCTCCTGTCACCACACTTTTGCTGAGCACTTCCGTCCGCGGCGCGGGATACGTTGGTAAGCCGCCCGCGGGAGACCCCATGCCCGACCGCCTCGCCGGCCACCTCCGCCGCCTCGGCCCGGCCGACCTCGCCGCCGAGCCCGACGCCGCCCTGCTCGACCGGTTCGCCGCCGACCCGGACGACGCGCCGTTCGCGGAACTCGTCCGCCGGCACGGGCCAATGGTGCTCGGCGTCTGCCGCCGGATCGTCGGGCCGGCCGACGCGGACGACGCCTTCCAGGCCGCGTTCCTGGTGCTGGCGCGGAAGGCGGCGGCCGTCCGCGGGCGGCCGGTCGGCGGCTGGCTGTGCCGCGTCGCGGGGAACGTCGCTCGCCGGCACCGCGACCACCTCCGCCGCCGGCTCCGGCACGAGCGCGCGGCCGCCGAAACCCGCCCGTACACCACCGGCGGGGCGCCGGACGACCTCGCGGCCGTGCTCGACGACGAACTCGGCCGGCTGCCGGACGCGGAGCGCGCCGCGGTGGTGGCGTGTCTGCTCGAAGGGCGGACGCAGGACGCCGCCGCCCGCGATCTCGGCTGGAGCTTCAGCACCCTCCGCCGCCGCCTCGAGCGCGGCAAGGAACTCCTCCGCGACCGGCTGACGCGCCGCGGCGTCGCCGCGCCCGCGGGGTTTGTAGGTCTCGCGCTGGTCGAACCGGTCCCGCCGGCGCTGGCGGACCTCACCCGGGTCGGTGCCGTCGGCTTCGCCCGCGGGGTGAAGACCGCGACGCCGGCCGTCACACTCGCCGAAGGAGTCCTGACGATGACGCTCCGAACGAAGCTGGCCGTGATCGCCGGCGTGGTCGCCGCCGCCGGCCTGACCGTGGGCACCGGCTGGGCGCTGCAACCCGCCCCCGGGCCGACCCCCGCGGCCCCGGCGATCGTGCCGCCGGCCGCGCCCCCGGGCGCGGGGAAGCAGCCCCCGCCGCCGAAGGCCGAGCCGCCGGCGAAGGCGGACGGACGCATCCGCCCCGGTGACCGGCTGAAGATCGAAGCGACGCGCGTGTTCGAGGCCGCGCCGATCCACGGCGTCTACGTCGTCGAGCCGGGCGGGAAGGTGGCGCTCGGGTCCGCCTACGGCCGGGTGACCGTCGCCGGCCTGACCTTCGAGGAGGCCGAGGCCGCGATTCTGACCCAACTGAAGGTGATGGTCCGCGACCCGGCGGTGGTTGTGACCGTGCCGGACCGGGTTCAGGAGCTGACGCTGGAGGAGCGCGTGCGGCGGCTGGAGGAGGAGGTTGCCCGGCTGAAGGAACGGGCGGAGGGGAAGGGCCGGTAGCCGACCGTAGGTCCGGCCGCGTCAGTTCTGCGGCCCGTCCCAGAATGCCAGTTCGCCGCGGCCGCCGGGGGGCGTTGCGGCGGTCAGCAGCAGCGGGCCGCCGGGGGCGAACTCGGCGGCCGTCACCGGGCCAGTGTGACGTCGCAGGCCGACGAGTTCCACCCCGGTACGCACGTCCCACAACTTCACCTCGCCGGTGGCGCTGCCGCTCACCAGCGTCCGCCCGTCCGGCGACACCGACACCGCCGTCACCCGGTCGACGTGCCCGAATAGCGCTACGTCCTCGCGGGCCGGCATCACCGACCACACGCGGAGGGAGTTGCCGCGGCCGGCGGTCACGAGCCGGTCGCCGGCCGGGAAGAACCGCACCAGCCACAACCCGTCGCCGTGGCCGGCCAACTCCGCGATCGGCGCCTCGGTGCCCGCCGACCACACACCGACCATGTGCCCCGCGGTCGGCGCCGCCACCCGCTCGCCGTCGTCGGACAGCGCCATCAGCCGGACCGGGGCACCGGTCGCGGTGTCGATCGTCATGACCTCGCCGCCGTCCGGCACCGAGCGCACGGACACCCGCCCGCGCCCGCCGCCCACCGCCACCCGACCGCCGGTCGCCGACAGCGCCACCGACGACACGCCGCCGGGAAGTTCGACCCGCAGCACCGCCGCGGGAGTCGCCCCGAAGGTCCACACGACCGCCCCGCGGGCGATCAGTTCGACGCCGACCGGCGGGCCGTCGGCGGGGAAGCGGAGCGCGGCCAGCGGCCCGCGGCCGTCAGCCGGCACGCGCCGCGGCGCCGCCCCGCGCTGGAGGCCGACATCGACCGACCCGTCGGCGTAGGCGACGGCGTAGCCGCGGCCGTCGGGGTGGGCGGCGACGGCGGCGACGGCGGCGGGGAGGCCGCGGACGGTGGTCCCTTCCGGGTCGGCGGTGAGGTCCCACACCTTGAACACGCCGTCCTCGGCGACGGTGACGAGGGTGCGTCCGTCCGGGGCGAAGCGGACGCCGCGCACGGCGGCGTCGTGGCCGCGGAGGAGCGCCCGCGTGGCGCCGGTCGCCGCGTCGAGGACACGCACGGCGGCGTCGGCCCCGCCGCAGGCGACGAGCGTCCCGTCGGGGCTGACGCCGAACGCGGTCGCCTCGCCGCCGTGACCTGGGAGGGTGCGGACCTCACGTCCGAGGCGGTCGAACAGGCGAACGGTGCCGTCGGTGCGGGCGACCTGACCCAGGAGCCACCCACCGTTGCCGTCCGGTAGGAACGACAGTGCCAACACCCCGTCGGCCCCACGGACTTCACCGACCGGCCGGCCGGTGTCGGCGTCCCACAGGCGGGTCGCTTCACCGGATGTGACCGCAAGCCTACCGTCGGGGGAGAACGCGACCGCGGAGACCGTACCGCCGGTTTCCCACGTCCGTTCGACGCGGTTGTCGGTGGCGTCCCACACGGCGACGAGGCCGATGTGTGTCCCGATCAGGACGCGCCGGCCGTCCGCGGCGACGGCGAACGCCGTGACCGGGCCGGGAAGCCCAGACGGCTGCGACAACGGCGTCGGGGCGCCGTTTCCGCCGACATCCCACACCCGCAGGAGCCCCTCGCCGCCGGCCGAGACGAGGCGTGTTCCGCCGTTCACGAACCCGAGCTGTCGCACCGGGCCGGGGTGAACCGCGGTGCCCAGCAGCTTCCCGCTCCCGCGGTCCCACGGGGCGACGGTGCCGTCGGCGTGGCCGGTCGCGGCGCGGCTGCCGTCGGGGCTCAGCGCGAGCGTTCGCGCCCCCGCCGGGCCGGCGGCGGACAACCGCTCGACGCGGCCGAACTGGCTGAGGTAGCCCGACACGAACCCGGGGAAGTCGTTGTTCAGCAGCACGACTGCCTTCGCCGACGCGAGCGACTCGGCCATCTGCGGGGCGTCGCCGGCGCGCCACGCCAGGAAGGCGTCGCGGAGGTGGCGGGCGTGTTCGCGCTCGCGGTCGGCCCGCGACCGGGCGGCCAGCGTGGTGTCGCGCTGCGTCCGCAGCTGCTCCGTCTCGCGGGCGTGCCACACCCCGATACTAATGAACACCAGCGCGATCGCCACGACGACGCCGAGGGCGACGGCCTGGTCGTGGCGGCGGAGCCAGCGGGAGGCCCGGCCGGTCCACTTCAGCGGCCGGGCCAGCGTCGGCAGGCCGTCCAGGAACCGGCGCAGGTCGTCGGCCAGGTCGATGGCGGTGCGGTAGCGCTTCGCCGGGGTGCGGCTCATCGCCTTCAGGCAGATCGCCTCCAGGTCGCGCGGCAGGTCGGCCCGAAGCTCCCGCGGCGGCACGAGCCGACCGTCGATCGCCTGCCGTAGGATTTCCACGTCGGATGCGCCGTCGAACGGCGGCCGGCCGGCGAGCAGCTCGTACAGAATGACGCCGAGGGCGTACACGTCGGCGCGCACGTCCACCTCGTCGTGGCGGGCCTGGGCCTGCTCGGGGGCCATGTACCGCGGCGTGCCGAGCACCTGCCGGGTGGCCGTCTCGTCGGGGTTGGGGGCGGAGAGCTTGGCGAGGCCGAAGTCGAGGACGCGCGGGACGTAGTGCTCGCCGCGCAGGTGGACCGACCCGGGCGGCGGCCCCTGCTCGACCGGGAACCCCTTCGACTCCATCAGGAGGATGTTGTTCGGCTTCAGGTCGCGGTGGAGGACGCCGCGGTCGTGGGCGTGCTGGACGGCGTCGGAGATGATGGCGACGAGCCGGGCCGCCTGCCGGGCCGGGACCGGGTACGCCTGGCGGTCGAGCCAGTCGGCGAGCGTCTTCCCCGGGCAGTACGCGGTGGCGACGTAGGTGAGCGGCCCGATCTCGCCGGACTCGTAGACGGGGACGAGGTTGGGGTGGTCGAACTCGGCCGCGGCCCGCGCCTCGCGCGCCAGCCGGCGGCGCGCGTCGGCGCTCATGAGCATCTCGGGCCGCGGCATTTTCAGCGCGACCTCGCGCTTCAGCTTGGGGTCGTAGGCGAGGAACACGATGCCGCAGCCGCCCTTGCCGAGTTGGCGGCGCAGCTCGTACCGACCGAGGCGGTGCGGCCCGGTCGGCAGCGGCGGCGGGGTGCGGGGGTCGGGAATGAGTTCGCTGAGCGACCCCTCGTTCGGCGGCGGGAGGCCGATGGTGGGGGCTTTGGCGTCGGCGGTGCCGATGTCCTGGTCGAAGGCCGCGAGGACCCGCGCCAGGTGTTCATCCAGGTGGAGCGATTCGGCCGAACTCATGCGGTGTGGCCGTGTGACGTGGGCCGGGGCGGCGAGTTCGCCCGCGGGTCAGTGTACCATACCGACGACGGCCGGCCCCAACCGATTTCACGACCGGGGGACAGCGATGCGAGCATTCGTGATCCGCGGCGGGTTCGGGTTCGACCACCTGACGCACGAGGACCGGCCCGACCCGGTGCCGGGTCCGGGTCAAGTGCTGGTGCGCGTGCGCGCGGCGTCGCTGAACTACCGCGACCTCCTGGTGGCGCGCGGCGAGTACAACCCGAAGCTGCCGTTGCCGCGCGTGCTCGGCTCCGACGCGGCCGGCGAGGTGGTCGCTGTCGGCGAGGGCGTGACGAAGTGGAAGCCGGGCGCCCGCGTGATCGGCTGTTTCTTCCAGGACTGGGCCGCCGGTCCGCTCACCGAGAAGGCGGCGCGGTCGGCGCTCGGCGCGGACCGCGACGGGGTGCTGGCCGAGCTGGTGGCGTTCGAGGCGGGCGGGCTCCTGGCCGTGCCGAAGCACCTGAGCTTCGAGGAAGCGGCGACGTTGCCTTGCGCCGCGGTCACGGCGATGCACGCGCTTCTGGTCGCGGGGCAGAACGAGGGGCTGTCGGCCGGCTCGACCGTGCTGGTTCAGGGGACCGGCGGCGTGTCGGTGTTCGTGCTGCAGCTGGCGAAGGCGATCGGCGCCAGGGTGCTGCTGACGACCCGGAGTGCGGACAAGGCGAAGCGGGCGCGCGAGCTCGGGGCCGACGCCGTGTGCGTGACGGCCGATACGCCCGACTGGGAGCGGTGGGCTCGCGAGCAGACGGGCAAGGTCGGAGTCGATCTGGTGGTGGAGGTCGGCGGCGCGGGGACGATGGAGAAGTCGCTGCGTGCGGTACGGCACGGCGGCGACATCGCGTTGATCGGCGTCCTTTCCGGGCCGGGGGCGTTCGACCCGATTCAGGCCGTCATGAAGGGCGTCACGGTGTACGGCATTTTCGTCGGCTCCCGCGACGACTTCGAGCTGCTGAACGACGACCTGACGGCGCACCAAATCCACCCCGTGATCGACCGCGTGTTCCCGCTCGCGGAGGCGCGGGCGGCGTTCGACCACCTCGCGGCCGGGGGGCACGTCGGGAAGGTCGTCGTCGCGATGCCGTGACCTCGGGTGCGAGCATATCAACCTCCCGAGCGGGGTCGCGTCAGCGCCCCGTGCGAATCCACAACTTCCAGCGACGGGTTCGCACGGGGGCGCTGACGCGACCCCGCTCGGCGCGCCGTCCACACCCCGCCGTAGCCGTTCGCCGGCTCCTCCCCTATCTCGGCTGTTTCGTCACCCCCGGAGTGTTCGCGCATGGGCTTCCGCTGCGGCATCGTCGGCCTCCCCAACGTCGGCAAATCGACCCTGTTCAACGCCCTCCTCTCGACCATGCAGGCGCAGGCGGCGAACTACCCGTTCTGCACCATCGAGCCGAACGTCGGCCGCGTCGAGGTGCCCGACCCGCGGCTCGACACCCTCGCCAGGATCGCCGGCTCCGCGAAGCTCGTCCCCACGCAACTCGAGTTCGTGGACATCGCCGGCCTCGTCCGCGGCGCCAGCAAGGGCGAAGGGAAAGGCAATCAGTTCCTGTCGCACATCCGCGAGGTGGACACGATCCTCTACGTCCTGCGCTGCTTCACCGACGACGAGATCACGCACGTCGAAGGAAGCGTGGACCCGCTCCGCGACGCCGAGGTGGTCGAACTCGAACTGATCCTCGCCGACCTGGAAAGTCTGGAGAAGCGCGTCCCCGCGACGCAGAAGAAGGCGAAGGCCGGCGACCGCGACGCCCAGGAGGTGGTCGGCCTCCTGGAGCGCGTGCTGGCGGTCGTGTCCGACGGCAAGCCGGCCCGGGCCGTCGCCACCCGCGACGACACCGAGCGAATCCTGCTGGCGGACATGCAGTTGCTCACCACCAAGCCGGTGATGTTCGTCTGCAACGTGGACGAGGCGTCGGCCGCGGCGGGGAACGAGCTGTCCGCGCGGGCGGAGGCGATGGCGAAGCAGCGCGGCACCCCGTGCGTCGTGGTGTCGGCGAAGATCGAGTCCGAAATCTCGATGCTCCCCGAGGGCGAGAAGGCCGACTTCCTGGCCGCGATCGGGCTGAGCGAGACGGGGCTGACCCGCGTCATCCGGGCCGGCTACGGCCTCCTCGACCTGGTGACGTTCTTCACCGTCGGCCCGAAGGAGGCGCGGGCGTGGACGATCCCGTCCGGGACGCTCGCCCCGCAGGCGGCCGGCGTCATCCACACCGACTTCGAGCGGGGCTTCATCCGGGCCGAGACGGTCAGCTACCCGGACTTCGTGGAGCTGGGCGGCGAGGCCGGCGCGAAGAAGGCCGGCCGCTTCCGACTGGAGGGGAAGGAGTACCCCGTCCGGGACGGGGACGTGCTGCACTTCCGGTTCAGCGTGTAGTTGCCTCGCCGCGAGCGGCGGGGGTCAGTTCGGCAGTTCCTTCACGGAGATGTTCTTGAACCACAGCGGGTCGCCGTGGAACTGCAGCTCGACCGGCCCCGCGGCCGGCAGCGCCTTCCCCTTGTCCCAGTAGTTCGGCAGCGCCGCGCGGTCCACCACCAGTACGTCGTTCAGCTTTACCGTCACCTTGTCGCCGACCATCGTGATGTGGAACGTGTTCCACTCGCCGACCGGGCGGTCGGCCTTCTTCAGCGGAATCTTGCCGACCTTCTGGCCGGCCTTCAGCGCCGCCGCGGCGTCCTTCGTGTCCGTGCCCGCCGGGTACGGCGTGTTCCACAGCCCGCCGGAGCCGGTGTGCTTGTCCACCCCGCCGGCGCCGGGCGACGTGCCCGAGTCCCAAATCTGCACCTGCGGCTGGCCGCGGAGGTACAGGCCGCTGTCGCCCTTCGCCTCGATCTTCCAGTCGAGCAGCAGCTCGAAGTTGGCGTAGTCCTTCTCCGTCACGAGGCTCACGCCCCCCTTGCCGTCGCAGTGGATGGCGCCGTCCACGACCTTCCAGTGCTCGGCCGCCGTCTTCGACCGCGTCGCCTGGAGTTCGGCCAGCTTCTCGGGCGGGAGCGTGGCCCGCTCCTTCATCGTGGTGTGCCCCTTCCAGCCGGTCAAATCCTTGCCGTTGAACAGGGCGACGAACCCGGCCGGCGCCTTCGGGGAGTCGGCGGCGGCCCCCACCGGTAGGAACGCGGCGGCGACGGGGACGACCAGCAGGACGGCTCTCATGGGGGGCTCCGGGGGAGGGATGCCGGGTCAACGTACCCCCCGCCCCGGGGCCGGGCAACCGGAAACCCGCCCCGCGGTTCGCGTTGACACCGGCTTCCGCGGCGGGGTAGAACCACCGGTCCGAACGCCCGGCACCCGCAGGACGCGCCCCATGCCGCAGGCCCACCCCACCGCCCCCCCCTCGACCGCACCGCCGGCGGTCGTGGACGTGTCGGTGTGCATCGCCAACTGGAACTGCTGCGAACTCCTCCGCCGCTGCCTCGAATCGCTCTACGACCAGCCGCAGGGCGTGTCGTTCGAGGTCGTCGTGGTGGACAACGCCTCAACCGACGGCGCCGCCGACATGATCGCGGCCGAGTTCCCCGGCGTCCGGCTGGTGCGCAACCGCGACAACCGCGGCTTCTCGAAGGCGAACAACCAGGCCGCCGCGCTGGCGACGGGGCGCTACTTCTTCTTCCTGAACAACGACACCGTGGTGCCGCCGGACACGCTGCGGAAGTTCCTCGAATTCGCGGAGGCGAACCCGGCCGTCGGCATGGTCGGCCCGCGGCTCCGCGGCGGCGACGGGAACGCACAAATCTCGTACCGCCGCCGGCCGACGCTCGGGGCGCTGCTCCACCGCGTCAGCCTGCTGCGCTGGACCGGGCTGTTCCGCCGGGCGTACTACGACTACCGCCGCGACTCGTTCGACCCCGAGGGGGTGCGGTCGGTCGAGGTGCTGATGGGGGCGGCGGTGTTCCTGCCGCGGGCGGTGTTCGAGGACAGCGGCCGGTGGGACGAGCAGTACCGCTTCGGCGGCGAGGACATCGACCTGTCGACGCAGGTCGGCCGGCGGCGCGAGCTGGTGTACGTCGGCGACGTCGAGGTGGTGCATTACGGCCGGGTGTCGAGCCGGAAGAACATCGGGTTCGCGGCGCCGAACGTGGCGATCGGCTACGTCCGCTACTTCCGCAAGGCGGGGGCGGCGCCGACGGCGCTGCGGGTGTACAAGCTGTTCGTGACGGCCGACGCCCCGGTGCAGTGCCTCGGGAAGTGCGTGCAGGGGGCCGTGCGGCTGCTCCGCGGCCGGCCCGCGAAGGCGCACAAGAGCTGGCTCGCGGCGCTGGGGCTGTGGCACTTCATGACGCGGGAACTGGTGCGGTTCTGGCGGGCGTGATGGGATCACATCGGGCTTTCCGTCGAACGTGCCCGACGTGCGGACGTGGCAACCCCTCCCCCGGCCCCTCCCCCAGAGGGGGAGGGGTGCTCGATCTCCGAAACCTCCTGTGACCTCGCATCCGCTGTGGAGTTGCACGGCGAGGAACGCGGCTCGTCCCCCCCTTCCCTCCCAGGGAAGGGGGCCGGGGGGTTAGGTGGCTCGGGGCTTCGTGCGGCCTATGCCGGTGTTGCCGCCGCGGGTAAGATGGGGCGGACGGGTCCGCGGCCGCGCTGCTTGAGCGCCCGCCCCCGCCGGGGTAGGCTCGACCGGGAGGGACTCCGCGGAGTCGGCCCCTTCATCCTCCCGGGGTCCCGGCCGTGAGCAGCCAAAAGAACCCGTTCACCCCGGTCGACCGCGACCTCCTCAAGCGCTGCCTCGCCAACGCCCCCGGCTCCTGGAACGACTTCGTCGACCGGTTCGTCAGCCTCATCTACCACGCCATCCAGTACACCGGCCACCTCCGCAGCGCCCGCGTCGGCCCCGAAGACCTGGAGGACATCGCCGCCGAGGTGATGCTCAAGCTCGTCGCTAACGACTTCCGCGTCCTCCGCGAGTTCCGCGGCGAGTCGAGCTTGGCGACGTACCTCACGGTCATCGCCCGCCGCATCTGCGTGAAGGAACTGGCCCGCCGCCAGCAGGTGATCGGCTCCATCAACCGCGGCGAGTCGCGCGTGCCGGAGCCGGAGGCCGACGACGCCCCCGCCGCGGCGAAGGGGATCGAGCGGCTCGAGGAGGTGGACGCGCTGCTGCGGCGGTTGAAGGGGCGCGAGCGCGAGATCGTGCGGCTCTACTACCTGGAGGGGCGGACCTACGAGGAGATCAGCACCGACACCGACGTGCCGGTGAACACGATCGGGGCCGTGCTGTCGCGGGCGCGGAAGAAGCTCCGCGAGATGGCGAAGGCGTCGTCGGACGCGACCAAGGTGGCCGCCCCGGCGAAGCCGCGGAAGTCGAAGCCGAAGCGCCCCGCGTCGGGGGGGTGATACTTCCGCCGCTTGCGGCGATGCAGCGTCTACGCTGCATCACCGCAAGCGGCGAACCATCAGTCCAACTGGTACGGCGAGTTCGCGTCGTGTTCGTGGCGGATCTCGTCCACCGGGTCTTGCTTCAGCCACCCGGCGTAGAGGCGGTTCGCCCCGTTGAACACGAGCCCGTCCTTCCCGCCGACGTTCTTGTAGGCGTGGACCACCCCCGGCGGCACGATCAGCGCGTACGCCGCCTCCTCGCCCACGTCGCGCACTTCCTTCTTCCCGTAGGTCGGCGAGGCCTTGCGGGCGTCCCACAGGTAGACGCGGAACGTCGACGGGCCGGTGAAGCAGAAGTAGTCGGACTGGTCCACGTGTTCGTGGGGGCCGCGGGCGACGCCGGGCTTCGTCTGCGACACGTAGGCCATGACCGGGTGGAACTTCGGGTCGATGAGGTCGTTCCGGAACAGCTCGACGAGCCAGCCGCGCCCGTCGTGGTAGAACTTGAGCGGCACCCACACCACGTCGTGGATCGGGCCGCGCTCGGCGTACTTCGGCAGCGGGACGTTCATCGGCTCCTCCGTGGCCGGCCGGCGGCCGGGCGTCCCGGGCATTCTGCCCACATCCCGCACCCTGTCAACACCGACCGTTGCCCCGCGGCCCGCCGTCGGGTAACCTCGGCAGTATCGCCCGCACGCCCCGAGGCCGCGCATGCCCCGCTTCGCCCCCGCGCTCGTCGTGCTCGCCCTCGCCGGGCCGGCGGCCGCGCAGCCGGCCGGGGCCATCAACCCGCAGGTCGTCACGGCCCGCGTCGAGGACGGGTCGCTGGTGTGGACGACGACGCAACTGCTCCCCGTCGCGAAGCAGGTGGTGGTCACCGTCGTGGTGAGCGGCCGGCCGGTGACCGAAACGCGGACGGTGACCGAACTCACCCGCGTGACCTCGGAGCGGTCCGAGGCGGTGAAGAACGTGAAAGCCACGGACGGCGCGGGGAAGGCCGTCCCGGTCGACCGGCTGGCGGAGCGGTTGCGCGAGGACGCCGTGGTCGTCCTCCACGTCGGGCGGCTGCCGGACGGCTACCGCCGGGCGTTCCGCGACGACACGATTCTGATCGAATTGCCCGGCCCCGCCGCCGCGCCGCGGCAATAACCTTCGCCCCACCCCATCGGAGGCTGACGATGTTC
>Ga0105048_10000970_pt1 | contig 46105 bp, 40 predicted proteins | sample MAT05_FD_78382 | JGI IMG/M metagenome (GOLD analysis project Ga0105048, IMG submission 78382) | Freshwater microbial communities from Lake Fryxell liftoff mats and glacier meltwater in Antarctica - MAT-05 | ecosystem: Environmental > Aquatic > Freshwater > Ice > Liftoff microbial mat | place...
ACGGCAACCCTCGACTACACGGCAACCCTCGACCACACGGCAACCCTCGACTACACGGTCAGATAGCCTGGCCGTATGCCTGCGCTGTCGACCATCATATGGGTGCTGGTCGGCCTCGGCGGTGGCTGGGTCCTGTGGAAAAGTGGTATCGGCATGCTGCGCAGCTTCACGACACCGATGCCTGCCCCGCCGCCCGCCGGGGAGATGCGCAGGATCAACGTCAGGTATCGCTGCACCATATGTGGGCTGGAGCTGAAGATGATGTTGGCCCCCGACGAGGACCCGCCACCGCCACGCCACTGCCTCGAGGACATGGTCATCGTGGCGCCAATTTTCGAATAGTACTCCACAGGCTGTGGATAACCCTGTGGTGTAATTACATCACTGTGAGTCTGTGGTGACTCGAGCTATTTCCACTTGGTGGCTGTGAACAAACCGGCCAGCATGAGACACAGGCCCACCAACACCGGAGTGTTGGTGTTGTTGAACGACGGCACCAGGTAGCGCGAGATGATCGCCAACGCACCGAGGCCGATGAAGACGGCCATCAGGATGGGGACCCACTTGGGGCTCTCGTAGAACTCCTTGGGCGTCGGCGGCGTGTATCGCGACGACTGGCCAATGGAGCTCTCGTGATGCGCAGCTTCCTTCGCCATCGACGTCACCTGCCCGGGCTTGGTGCCCTTGGGTGTCACACGGCCAGTTGATTTGCGTTTCGGAGGAGCCACGGCGGGAGAGTCTAGGCCAACACATTCGACAACGGTCGTCTCAACAGGCAGGCTGTAGCAGTGCCGCGCATTCTCGTGATCGACAGCTACGACAGCTTCGTCTACAACCTTGTCCAGTACCTCGGCGAGCTGGGTGCCGAGCCCGTCGTGGTACGTAACGACCAGCTCACCGTCGAGCAAGCCTTGGCCCTCGAGCCTGACGGCGTGCTGCTCTCCCCTGGCCCCGGTCGGCCAGAAGACGCCGGCATCATCTGCGAGGCAATCCCTGCCTTCGCAACGGCAGGTGTGCCAGTACTGGGCGTGTGCCTCGGCCACCAGGCAATCGGGCATGTGTACGGCGCCTCGGTGGTCCGTGCCCCGACCCTGATGCACGGCAAGACCTCACCGATCGAGCATGAAGGTGTCGGAGTGTTCGAAGGCTTGCCCTCGCCGCTGACCGCGACCCGCTACCACAGCCTGGTCATCGACCCGGCCACGATGCCGGCGTGCCTGGAGATCACCGCGATGTGCGACGAGATCGTGATGGGCGTACGCCATCGCGAGCTGCCCATCGAGGGCGTTCAATTCCACCCGGAGAGCATTCTCACCGGCGCCGGCCACGACCTGCTGCGCAACTTCCTGCGCCGGATCTGACCCGACCGACACCAGCCCCGCACTACACCGTCGTGGTGGTCACTGCGGCTGTGGTCGTCGTGGGAGCGACCGTGGTCGTCGTCGTGGGAGCGATCGTGGTCGTCGTCGGCGGAATGGTCGTGGTGGTAGTTGCGACCACCACCGCCTTGCCGACCTTCAGCTTGACGACGGTTCCGGGCGGCACATCGGCGCCAGACGTGACGCTTTGCGTGATGACCTTGCCGTCCTTCGGGTCACCTGCAGGCACGTTCTGATACGACACATCTGGCACCAGGCCGAGGCCGTCGAGCTTCGTCCGCGCGGCGGCTTCGGTGAGACCCTCCACCGGCGGCACCTTCACGGGCGCAGCGCCACTGGACACGAACAGCGTGATCGGGCTGCCATTCGTCACCAGCGCAGCGACGGCGGGATCGGTGCGAATGGCAATACCAGCCGCAACAGTGCTGCTTGCCTCTGGCGTCACCGCGACCACCAGGCCTGCGGTCTCCAGGGAGGTCCGTGCATCGGCTTCGGAAAGGCCGCTGATCGGCGGCACGGCAACCTGATTGGCACCCGCCGAGATGACCAGCGTCACCGCGTCCCCCTGACGGACTTGCGTACCGGTGGGCGGATCGGTGCGGATGACCTTGCCGGCTTCCACGGTGGGGTTGTCCTCGGTGAGGGTCGGGTTGAGGACCAAGCCCTTGGTGTTCAGGTAATCGACGGCTTCCTGCTGCGTCTTGCCGGAAAGATCGTCGAGCGCGAACGGGGTGCGCACGGGGACATAGAAAACCGTCACGGCCTGACCCCGCTGCACGGAGACACCGAACACCGGGTCGGTGCGGGTGATGGTGCCCTCCGGCCAGTCGACTGGTGGCGCCGGGTCGACCTGCGCGGGGTTGAGCTGCAGGCCCTTGTCCGTCAGCACGGCACTGCCCACTTCGAGCAAGGCCCCCGTTACGTCGGGCATCGCGAACTCGCTGGGTGCCGTGTCCTTCGACAATGCGTTGAACAACACCAGCCCGCCAACGACGAGGGCGATGAGCGCAAGGAAGCCGATGACCGCATACATGCCGCCGCGACCCTCAGGCTGCTGAGGGTGCTGCACCAGCGCAGTACGGGGGACGGCGCCGGTGCCGGCTGTGCCGGGCATGGCGGTGGTGCGCGGCAGGCCAACGGTGGCTGCGGGAACCGCCGTGCGCGCCATGGCCGTGGTGCCGGCAGCGGCACCCATTGCATTGGCGAGCGCCTGCACCGGCTCGCCGTTGCGGAACCGGCGCAGGTCGTCGCGCACGGCTTCGGCGGTGGGGTACCGAATCTCCGGCTTCTTCGCCAGCAGCTTGGCAACGATTGCCTCGAACGGCTTCGGTACGTCAGCAACCAGCTGGTTGAGCGGTTGCGGCTGCTCGTGCACCTGCTTGTAGGCAATGCTGACCGGGTTCTCGCCACTGAACGGCGGCCGGCCGGCAACCATTTCGTAGAGCACGATGCCCAGCGAGTACAGGTCGCTGCGCGGGTCCGGGTTGGCGCCCTGCGCTTGCTCCGGCGAGAAGTATGTGGCGGTACCCATCACCGAGCCGGCCTGGGTGAGGTTGCTCTCGGTGGGAGCGTTCATCGCCCGGGCGATGCCGAAGTCGGCAACCTTCACCTGGCCGTTGGCGCCGATGAGAATGTTGGCCGGTTTGATGTCGCGGTGCACGACGCCGTTGCGATGCGCAAACCCGAGGGCCGCCGCGATCTCGCTGCCGATCTCCGCCGCCTGCTGGCTGTTGACGTGCCCGTTGGCGCGCAGGATGTCGGCAAGCGTCCGACCCTGTACGTACTCCATCGCCATGAAGTACGTGTTGGCGTACTGGCCCCAGTCGTAGACGCCCACGATGTTGGGATGGTTCAGGTTGGCGGCGCTCTGCGCCTCGCGGCGAAACCGCTCCACGAAGTTGGGATCGACCGCGAACTCGGGGAACAGCACCTTGATCGCAACAGGGCGGTCCAGCAACAGGTCGCGCGCAAGAAACACGTCGGCCATGCCGCCGCGTCCGATGCGCTGCTGAAGTTCATAGCGGTCGTTGAGAACGGTCCGCTCGTTGTTGCTGGTCACTGCACTGCTTTCTGGCTGAAATCGCCAACCGAGGATACCGACCGTGCAGTCCGAAGAGCATTCATGTCACAGGCCCGACGCGAACAGGTAGTCGAACACTTGCTTGGCGATCGGGCCGGCCAACTTGCCGCCGGTGCCGGCACTGATCTGATCGGTGGTGCCCTTGATGACGACCGACACCGCGTAGCGCGGCGCCTCTGCGGGGGCAAAGCCGATGATCCAGGCGTGCGAACGCTGCGGTTCGCCCTCGACGAAGTTGAGCTGGGCGGTACCGGTTTTCGCGGCGGCCTGAATGCCGTTGGCCAACTGCATCGTCTTGCCGGTGCCGTTGTTGACCACGCCCACCATCAGCCCGGTCAGGGTGGCCGCGGTGGCTGCCGAGATCGGCTGCTTCCACACCTGGTCGGTGGGCGTGCGGGTGATGACCGTGCCATCGTGCTCGAGGGTGGCGGCGACGACGTGCGGCGTCATCATCCTGCCGCCGTTGGCAACCGTGGCCGCGACCATGCACATGTGCAACGGCACCATCAAGTCGTTGCCCTGACCAAAACCACCGATGGCCAGCAGCGGCAACTGATTCTCGAAGAAGGCTGCGTCGCACGGCAGCACATTGCCGCAGAAGCTGCTGGCCACCGCACCGGGCAGGTCGATGGGCAGCTTCTCGCCGATGCCCCACGAGCGCACGCCGTCGGTCATCCGCTGCGGCCCGAGCTCGGTAGCCATTCGTGCGAACGGGATGTTGCAGCTGCGGTAGAAGACCTCGGCCATCGTGCCGCCACATGCCTTGCCGCCGTAGTTCTGGATCGGGTCGTTGGTCTGCGGAGGAACGAACTCGGTCTCGCTGGGCCAGTTGCGATCCATGCTGGTGATGCCGTTCTCGAAGGCAATCCCGGTGGTCACCACCTTGAACGCGGAACCGGGCATGTAGTTCTCCTGGTAGGCGTTAGCGAGCAGCGGCTTGCCTGGATAGTTGTTGAGGAAGTCGAGGGCGTCCTCGGCCTTCTTGGTGTCGTGAACGGCAACGAAGTTGGCATCGAAGCGAGGCAGGCTGACCATCGCCAAGATCTCGCCGGTGCGAACATCCATCACCACCACCGAGCCCTGCACCTCCTCGGTTGCGCCGTTTGCGATCTGGGCTGCGTTGAAGTTGTCGATCGCCTGCGCCGCGACCAACTGAACGTCATTTCGCAGGGTCAGCTGCACACTGCCGGTGTTGTCGGTGCCACCGAAGATGCTCTCCACCTTCTGCTGGGTGGTGTCGCCCATCAACACCTCGTTCTGTGTCTTCTCCAACTGCGTGCTGCCGAAGCTGTACGTGTAATAGCCGGTGATGTTGCTGAAGAGCGTCAATGTCGGGTACTCGCGCTGGAACTTGTACGCCGACCCTGGGTCTGTCACCGGCACGCTCCGCGCCACGACCACACCATCGGCGGTGACGATGGGGCCGCGCATGCGATTGAAGTCACGGATGGTCTGACGATTGTTCTGCGGCGCCGCGTTGAGTTCTTCCTTCTTCGTCACCTGAATGATGTTGAGCGCTGCGAACAGCCCGATGTACAGCACCAACAGCCCGGCAGCCAGTTTGCGGATCTGTTTGTTCATGCGGTGGCGGCCTTGCGTTCGATACGACGCAGGCGGCGCGCTTCGAGGCGCTCGGAGAACGTCAGCTCGTCGGGCGTTTCACCGCGGCGGCGAGCACCCGAATCACTGATCCGCAACAACAACGCCAACAGGATGTAGTTGGACAGCAGGCTGCTGCCGCCATAGCTGACGAACGGCAGGGTGATTCCCGTGAGCGGCACCAGCCGCACCACGCCACCGATGATGATGAACGCCTGCATGGTGATGATGGTGGTGAGTCCGGTGGCGAGCAGTTTCTCGAACGGACGGTCGGCGCGCATCGCAACTCGCAGGCCGCCGCCGAGCAGCAGCAGGAACGCAATGATGATCGCGGTGGCCCCGATGAGCCCCATCTCCTCGCCGATCGCAGCAAAGACATAGTCGGTGCTGGCGGCGGGAATCTTGGTGGGGTTGCCCAGGCCGAGACCGGTGCCGGCGGTGCCGCCATTGGCGAAGGCGAACATTGCCTGTGCGGCCTGATACCCCTTGCCCTCGTACTGGCTCCACGGGTCCAGCCAGACATCCACGCGGGTCTGCACGACGTCGAACAGCCGCCACGCAACGTAGGCGGCGCCCGAGAAGATGACGAGCCCGAGCACCAGGTAGATGGCTCGCTCGGTGGCGACCCACATCATCACCATGAACAGCGTGAAGAACAGCAACGCCGAGCCAAGGTCCTTCTCGGCCACCATCACCGTGACTGCGAATGCCCACGCCAAGGTGATGGGTAGGAGAAAACGCACTTCCGGAACGCGGATGAACCCGACGCGACGGGTGCCGGCAGCGATCAGTTCGCGGTTGTCTGCGAGATAGGACGCAAAGAACAGCGCCAGGGCGATCTTGGCGAACTCGCCCGGCTGGAAGTTGACGGGACCGATGCTGACCCAGATCTTCGCTCCGCCGACGCTGGTGCCGATGCCCGGAACCAGCGGCAGCATCAGCAGGCCGGCACCGACGAAGAGGAACGTCCACTTGTAGCGCGCGAGGTCGGGTGGGCGCTGTATCACCAGCAGCGTGAGCACGAAGGCGACGATCGCGATGAATGACCACGTCGTCTGCAGGGCGGCGCGGCGCTCGCTGAGGCGGGCGATCATCACGTAGCCGATGCCGTGCAACATGATGGCAAGGGGCAGCAGCGTGCCGTCGGCGCCGCGAGCCAGCCAGCGGGTTGCGACATGCGCGGCCAGCAGCATTCCCAGCAGTGCAATCAGGAACGGCACCAGCGACGCGGGCATCGAGGCGTTCTTGCCCAACGAAGCCAACACGAACGCGACCGCGGAGATACCAGCGGCCATGATCACCAAGCCGAGTTCACTGTTTCGGCGGGCAGCAGCGACGGGCGACAGCTGGCTCATTGCATCACGGAGCCGCGGTGGGTGGCGTGGAGGGCGTGACGGGCGTGACGCTGGTCCGCACTGTCGTGGAGGGCGCTGTCGTGGAGGGCGCTGTCGTGGAGGGCGAACTGGTGGTGGTGACGATCGTGGTCGTGGGTGCCGGCTCGTTGTCGGCGTTGTGGCGCACCACCAACACGAACACGATGGTCAGCATCCCGATCACGCCAACGGCGAGCCCGAAGAGCAGCGCACCAAGGCCCGGCCGGCGACGTGTCGAGGCCGGGGTGATCGGCAGCAACGCGGTCGCGACAGCAGCAGCGCCGAGGGTCGCCGGAGCACTGCCGGCTTCGGCGTCGATCAACCGATCGGGCTGCTCGTCACCCCATGCCAGGTCGACGTCGAGATCTGCCGCTCCGGTCGGAGGGTCGTCGCCTTCCAGCACGTCGACCACCACGACAGTGACGTTGTCGCGCCCGCCATGCTCGTTGGCGCACGCAACCAGTGCGTCGGCAGCATCCTGCGGGGTGGCGTTCTCCATGAGCAGGTCGAGGATCTCGGCGTCGTCGACCTCGTCGACGAGGCCGTCACTGCACAGCACATAACGGTCGCCCTCGACGAACGGCAGCACCCACGTGTCGACGCGCACGTTCGGCTCGATTCCCAGTGCCCGCGTCACGATGTTGCGGCGCGGATGGGTGCGGGCTTCCGTCTCCGTGATGTGACCGGTGGACACCAGTTCCTGCACGTAGCTGTGATCGATCGTCACCCGCCGCAGGCGACCGGCACGCAGCACATACGTGCGACTGTCGCCGACGTTGACCATCGCCAAGCGCCGCTGCCCAGTGCCGTCGGCCAACACCACCATCGCGGTGAGCGTCGTGCCCATGCCGCGCTGTGCCGCATTGCTGTGGGCCCCCTGGAAGATCGATGCGTTTGCCTCGACGACCGCCGCCACCACCACATCGACCGACTCCGCTCCTGCACTCAGGCGGTCGCGCAACATGCCAGCGGCAATCGCGCTGGCGACCTCACCAGCGGCATGACCGCCCATACCATCGGCGACGCCGTAGACCATCGGCAACGCGACGAATGAGTCTTCGTTCTCCGTGCGCACACGCCCGGTGTCTGTGGCCGCACCCCACGCGAGCGCAGGAGTAGTGGGCAGATCGGTCATGCGAGCCTCACTGCGCCTCGAAGATGGTGCTGCCAATCTGCACACGGTCACCGACAGCGAGCTGCAGCGGCGCCGTCAGGCGGGCACCGTTGACGTGGGTGCCGTTGGTGCTGCCCAGGTCTTCGACCCACACCGCGCCGTCGTGGGGAAACACGCGGGTGTGCAGCTGTGACGCAAACGTGTCGTCGGGGATTCCGATCGAGCAGGTCGGTGCGCGGCCCAGCGTCAGCTCGGACTTGATGGGGTAGGCCGAGCCCTTGCGCACCTTCGGCTCCAGCACGACCAGCTTGCTGGGCACGCCGCGCTTCGCGCGATTGTTCTTCTTCGGCGCTGCCACTGCGGCAGGGCGCTCGGCGGGCGACGTCGCGTCGTGCGCTGACCGCGTTACGACCTGCTGCTGAATGCCCAGCCGAGGCCCGCGCACCTCGCTCCACACGGCCCACAGGACGCGAGCGAAAAACAGGTAGAGCAGCGCGAGGAGCGCGTAATTGAGAATGTTGAGTTGAGCCTCGCTCACGAGGCCTCGAACCGCAGGTGCGTGCTGCCGACGCTGACGATGTCGCCATCTGCCAACGCTCGCTCGCCCTGGATGCGAGTGCCGTTCACCTTGGTGCCATTGGTGCTGCCCAGGTCGACGAGCACGAATGCAGAGCCGGTGGGACGGATCTCTGAGTGGGCGCGACTGACGTTGGCGTCGTTGACCGGAATCGTGGAGCTGGGCAGTCGACCGATGGTGACCACCTGCTGACCGAGGGTGATGCGCTCGCCGCTGGGCAGTACCACCGAGCCTGCGCCGACCCCGCCGCCGGCTTCCTTCATGCGACAGCTGGTGGTGAATCGGCCCGGCTTGAGACCGTTGTCGACGACCATTTCCACGGCAACCGGGCCCATGAAGTGATAGCCCTCGGCACGTGCGTACTCGCGAGCGGTCTCGCGCAGTTCGGTGTTCAACGCTTCGTCGATATCGACGAACGCTGCATGATCGCGAGCGCTCAACTTGATGGTGAAGACGTTGGGCACGATGCGTCGGCCCTTGACGTCGATACTGCGATGATCGTCCATATCGCGCAGGACGCGACGGCCCAACTCGACCGGACGGATGCTGGAACGTGAACCGCGAGAAAACACGCCCTCGACCATACGCTCCAAACTGTGCTCGAACGACTGCAAACCCATATCGGGTTCCAGGCTAGTCGCTGCGCCGGTTGGCGTCCCTGCGCCCGCGTGCGTGCAAACCTGACCACATGAACGGCGCGCCCCGCCCTCGCATCCAGCCGCCGCCGTCGCGATGGCAGCTGCCGTCACCTGCCGACGCCGACGCACACGGTCTGGTGGGCGTGGGTGCCGACCTGGAGCCGGGCACGTTGCTCGCCGCCTACGCAGGCGGGCTGTTCCCGATGCCGATGCGCAAGAAGTTGATCGGCTGGTGGTCGCCCGACCCACGCGGTGTGTTGCCGCTCGACGGCCTCGTGGTCTCACGCTCGCTACGGCAGAGCTGCCGTCGTTTCGAAGTCCGTATCGACACCGCGTTCACCGATGTGATGCGGCGCTGCGGCGACCCGCAACGACCCCACGGCTGGATCAACGAACAGTTCATCCAGGCCTACACGCTGCTCCACGAGATGGGTTGGGCACACAGCATCGAGACCTGGCGCGACGGCGAAATGGTCGGCGGCCTCTACGGCCTGCTGATCGGCCGCTTCTTCGCCGGCGAATCGATGTTCCATTCGCAGACCGACGCGTCGAAGGTAGCGGTCGTCGCGACCGTCGAGTGGCTGCGCGAGACCGACGTCGAACTGTTCGACGTGCAATGGAGCACCAGCCATCTGGCATCGTTGGGCGTCGTCGAGATCCCGCGTGCCGAGTACCTGCGCCGCCTGGCGAGAGCGGCGTTCGAGGACGGATGAGACGCCAGAGAGTGAGGCAGCGGTCGCCGCGGTCGTTTGCATGGTGGCGAGGTTGCTACCCGTCGGTAACAATGTGCGGATGAGCGACCCGCGCCCTCCCAGCTCGAATGGCGATACCTCCCGGCGGGATCCGGCGTGGCTGATGCGCACGTATTCCGGCCATTCATCCGCCGCTGCCTCCAACGAGCTGTACCGCACCAACCTGGCCAAGGGCCAGACCGGGCTCTCCATCGCATTCGACCTGCCGACCCAAACCGGGTACGACCCGGACCATGTGTTGGCGCGCGGCGAGGTCGGCAAAGTGGGCGTGCCGGTTGTGCACCTGGGGCACATGCGCACATTGCTGGACGGCATTCCGCCGGGCCAGATGAACACCTCGATGACGATCAACGCAACCGCAGCGTGGCTGTTGGCCCTCTACGTCGCCAACGCGGAGGAACAGAGCATCGAGCCCAGCGCATTGCGCGGCACCACGCAGAACGACATCGTCAAGGAATACCTGTCGCGGGGCACCTACATCTTCCCGCCAGTGCCATCGCGCCGCTTGATCGTCGACATGGTGGCCTGGTGCGCGCAGCACTCGCCGAAGTGGAACGCGATGAATGTCTGCAGTTACCACCTGCAGGAGGCAGGCGCCACGCCGGTGCAGGAGATCGCGTTCTCGCTGGCCACGGCAATCGATGTGCTCGACGCGGTGCAGGCCTCCGGCCAGGTGCCGCCCGAACAGTTCGCACAGGTCTTCGGCGCCATCTCCTTCTTCGTCAACGCAGGCATTCGCTTCGTGGAAGAAATCTGCAAGCTGCGCGCATTCACCGAGCTGTGGGACCGCATCGGCGCCGAGCGGTACGGCGTCACCGACGAGAAGGCGCGTCGTTTCCGTTACGGGGTGCAGGTCAACAGCCTGGGTCTCACCGAGGCGCAGCCGGAGAACAACATCCAGCGCATCGTGCTGGAGATGTTGGCCGTCACGATGTCGAAGCGTGCACGTGCGCGCAGCGTGCAGCTGCCCGCGTGGAACGAGGCGCTCGGCCTGCCGCGGCCGTGGGACCAGCAGTGGTCGCTGCGCATGCAGCAGGTGCTCGCATTCGAGACGGACCTGTTGGAGTACGAAGATCTGTTCGATGGTTCCGTGGTCATCGAGGCGCGCACCGCTGCGCTTCGCGATGAAGCGTGGGAAGAGCTGCAGGGGATCCTGTCGTTGGGCGGCGCATTTGCCGCCGTCGACGAGCTCAAGGGCCGACTTGTGCGTTCGATGGCGGAGCGCACGCGCCGTATCGAGGCAGGCGACCAAGTCGTGGTCGGCGTCAACAGGTTCACCGAGACCGAGCCGTCGCCGCTCGACACACCGGGCAACATTCTCACCGTCGACCCGGCCATCGAGCAGCAACAGGTGGCCGAGCTGGTGCAGTGGCGTTCAGCGCGCGATCAGGCCGCCGTGGACAACGCACTCAGTTCGCTGCGTGACGCTGCCAAGGACGGTTCGAACATCATGGAGCCGTCGATCGCGTTGGCCAAGGTGGGTGGCACCACCGGTGAATGGTCAGCCGTCCTACGCGAGGAGTTCGGCGAGTTCCGCGCGCCGACCGGCGTCAATGCCGCCGTGGGTCGTCGGGTCGGCGAACTCGCCGAGGTTGCCGCGTTCGTGCAGCAGATGGTGGGTGGTCCGCCCCGTTTCCTGGTGGCCAAGCCCGGGCTCGACGGGCACAGCAACGGCGCCGAGCAGATCGCGGTTGCTGCACGCGACTCGGGCATGGAAGTGGTCTACAGCGGCATTCGAATGACGCCCGAACAGATCGTTGCGTCGGCGGTGGAGGAAGACCCGGATGTCATCGGGTTGTCCATCCTCTCGGGCTCGCACCTCTCGTTGGTGCCCGCCATCATCGACATGCTGCGCGCCGAGGGCGTGGATGCACCTGTCGTGCTCGGTGGCATCATCCCCGAGTCGGATCGGCAGCGGCTGGCCGACGCGGGCGTGAGTGCGGTGTACACGCCGAAGGACTTCCAGATGGCGCGGATCATGAACGACGTCGCCCATCTGGCCGTCGCGCACCGCGCCGGCGACTGAGCCGTTCGCGACCGATCAGACGAGAGCGGGCACCTGGCTCTGGATCCAGTCCTCGAGGTGGGGGCTGGATTCCACACTGGTGATCAGGGCGTAGCGCGGCTGGGTACCGTTGTGCACGACCACGTGCCACAGGCGCTGCGTGTCGACCACGAACCGAGCGCCAGCGGTGAGCGGGACCCGACGCTCGGTGCCGGCGATGGGCAGGTGCTCGTCGTCGAGATCCATCAGCAGCATGTAGCTGTCGGGGTTGTCGGTGAGCTCGACCCACGTACGCACGACCCAACCCTCGTCCTCGGGGTTGAAGCGATTGTTGTCGTCGCGGTGAAAACTCTTGAACGCCTGCTCGCGATCCTGCGGCTCGAGCTTGATGACGCGAACGCGGCCGAAGTTGGCGCCGATGCTGTCGACGTAGCGCGCCAGGCTGGGAGCGAGCGCCGCGTTCGACGTCCACAATGCATCCTTGTCGGTCTTGCCCTTGTCCCAGAAACCACGGCAGTCCAGCTCGCCGTCGGCCGAGGCCAGAGGGGCGAAGTTGGTGTCGCCACCGCTCTTCCAGTCGAGGTACTCGAGGCCCTCCCACTCGTGCGCCGGCGCCGGATGGTGGAGCGCGGTGAGGGCGACGAAGCCGTCAGCCTCCAGCGCGGGGCAGATGTAGTGGTGGGTGCGGGGAGGAATCTCCACACTCCAGTGCTCTTTCGTCGGCCAAAAGGTCATGGCGAAAGTGTAACCCTGAGGCATCGAACGGGCCTGTCAGCTCCTCACTCGGCATCGAACTCGACCGCAGCGAGAATGCTCCCAGTCGCCCTGGTCACAACCAGTTTTGATACCCTTCGCAGCCCCGGCACTGGTTGGGGGAGGGGCTGCCCTCCGCGCAGCAGGGTTCGATGTGGTTGACGCCGATGGGGAGGGCGTCGCACCGGCCTCTGCGTTCGCAGTGACGGATTGGCAAGTCCAAGCATGGGAACGACAAGCCGACAGCGGCGGAGGTCTCCTCGGATCCGAACTGCGGGTCATGACCCCTCCAGCGCAGGGTCAGGTGCCGATCGACGCGATGGTTGCAGCATGGCTGGAGGGTTCGACGTCTGACAATGCGGCATCCGCGCATGGCTTGGTCGGCAGCGAACCAATCGTCGATCCGGCTGTCGTTCGGTACCCGTGGGCCGTCCTTGCGTTGTTCGTCCATGACATCGTCACCGACGACGGCTCCAGGTCGGGTTTTCGGTCGGCATCGTTCGCCGCGCCTTCGCCGGCGGACGCAATCACCCCGGCCGATTGATCGAACAATCATCGTCGGCCCTGATGGGGACGTGGGGGTTCTTGCAGGGCCTGTACGACTCGACACTCGGGCAGGTGGCCAAGTGGTTCGAGGTCAGCGCATCAGATGGTCTGATCGTTTCGATAGCAAAGCAAGCGCTGACACTTTTCGGAAATGTGATCGGCTCTGCAATCGACGCCGCACTGGCTCCGGTTGTCGGTCCGCTGAAAGCAGCAGTTGGCGCCTTGTGCACGGTCGTGGCCGTTGCGAGCGCGATCAGCCCATGGACGGCCACGGTGAAGCCTGACGCGGCGAGCAAGCAGTACGGCATCGAACCTGGAGGCATCGTCACGGGGACCTTTCGCCTGGTCGTCGATGCCCCGCTCGGGATCGAGTGGCCCGCATCAGTTCAGAGTTGCGCCGATCTTGCCGGTGTGAAGCTTCCGGACCTCAACCCGGCAGGCACGGTCGTCGAGTGGAATTTCGCTGATGCCCGAGTTGCGGCTGACGAGGGTGCGTCGGACGCCGTCTTGATCAGTGATCAGTTCCCGTACGCAGAGCTCACCTATTCGACCAAACTGGAAAGCGCCGAGGTCGCCGCGAACGGGAGTCCTGCCACCGTGCCGATCAAGGTTTCGGCGGTCGTCCTGCGCGAGCAGGCCAAGCTGCTCACCCCAGTGCTGGATGCGGTCATCGGTCAGGCACTTGCGAAGCTTCCCGAGCAGATTCGGATACTGCTGCAGGGAGCGGCCGGTGATGCTTCCGCCGGACTTGCCGCGCTGTTGTCGGGCCCCGTTTCGGCACAGAGCAGCGTCGTGGTGGTCACATATCATCAGCCGCCGGCACCCGTCACCGTGCCGGTCACGGAAGTACCACCCAGCTCCACCAGCGTTTCTCCGCCTCCCCCCGCAGGGTGTGAGGGCCAGATCCTGTATGCAATCAGTTCGACATTCGCTGGGTTCTTGATGCCCGCGGGGGTCCGGCTGTATCTCGATCCGGTCAGCGGCGAGGGCATCTTGAACTTCGACGAGTCGGACGTGTACAGCGTGTCTGGCGGATCGCTCGCTGAGGTCAACGGCAAGTTGGATTTCTCGCATTCGGTCAACGGCGACTCTTACCGCCTGTCTTCGGCATACGGCGGGCCTCTCCGTCTCACGCTGGTGACCAGCGAAATCAAGACCAACGTCGATATCGATACGAGTTCGTTGCTCGGCATCGAGGAAACAGCCCGTTGCATCAATGGATCCCTTGTCCTCGATCGCACGGGCCAGACCTACGAACCGTGACCGCGAGGTGGAGCATCGACCGACGGCGCTGGTTAGCGAGGGTGAACGTGGCTGAGACGCACGCAACTCGTGGGCCCTCACCTCGGCATCAAGTCTGCAATCTCGAGGCCTGACAGAGCGAGACCCGCTCGATCGGCTAGGGCCGTTGGTCATTTTCTGCCATCACGCCCTTTCGGCGCCGTCACCCAGTGGTGGTCGTTGTCGTTGACGGCACCGTTGTCGTGGTGGTGGTGACCGGCGGCGGGATCTTCAGCTTCTGGCCGACCTCGATGTGTTCGGGGTCGGTGATGCCGTTGGCGGCGATCAGCTCGTCGATGGTGACGCCGAACGTTTCCGCAATCTTGCCCAGGCCGTCACCCGACTGCACCACGTAGACCTCCAACACCGTCGTGGTGGTGACATTCAGCGTGGTGGTGGTCGTGGTGGTGAAGATGGGAGGCAGTGTCTCGGTGGACTTCGCGTCGTCGCCACAGGCAACGACAGTCAGAGGCAGCAACGCGGCCGCTGCCGACATCAACCCAAGCCGAGCCCGATTCACGCGGCGAGCCTATGCCAGCTCGGCGATGAAACCCTCCGCGCCCTACTCTGCTCGGATGACAACGGTGCAGTTCCCAGGAGCCCAGGCGCCGGCACGTGAGTACGACCTCGATGTCGGCGGCGTCCGCATCGCCGTGCACGAATGGGGCGACGAAACTGCCGCCCCGTTGTTCCTGGTGCACGGCGGGTTCGACTTCGCTCGCACCTACGACGAATTCGCGCCACGGCTGGCCGCGGCCGGCTGGCGCCCCATTGCGTGGGACCAGCGCGGTCACGGCGACTCCGAGAACGCCGCGCTGTACGGGTGGGACGCAGATATTCGCGACGCGATCGGCGTGATGAGCTCTCTCACCTCCACACCGGCACCCGTCGTCGGGCACAGCAAGGGCGGAGCGCTGATGATCCAGCTGGCCGATGCCCAACCGTTTCGATTCAGCCATCTCGTCAACCTCGACGGCCTGCCGTCCAAGCGGCCGATGAGCGACCTGGCGGATCACGAGCGCAGCCGGATGATGGCCGGCGACATCGCCGGCTGGCTGGACCACCGCCGCACCACCGCGACCGCAATGCGCAAGCCGGGCACCCTGGAGGAACTCGCGCAGCGGCGGGCACGGATGAACCCGAGACTGCCAATGGAGTGGCTGCGTTACCTCGTCACCGTTGGAGGGCGCGAGGACGCCGACGGGTGGCGTTGGAAGCTCGACGCCTCGATGCGCATGGGCGGCTTCGGACCGTGGCGCCCGGAGTGGACGGCCACTCGCATCCCCGGTCTGGGCATGCCGTTCCTCGGTGTGCTCGCCGGGCAACAGGAGCCGATGGGCTGGGGCACGTTGCCCAATCAGATCCATACTCACCTGCCACCCGGCGGACGGCTGGAAGTGTTGGAGGACAATGGCCACTTCGTCCACATCGAGGCGCCGGAAGTGGTCGCCGAGATGGTCATCGACTTCTTGGGGCGTGGCTGAGTGAGCACCGTGTTTCTCACACACAACAAGATCCAGCTCGCGCTGCACCTACTGCGCACGGGTGATGGGCAACCGTTGCTCTTGTTGCATGGCCTCGGCGAGCACACCCCTGCGGTCGCGCCGGCGTGGACCCAGACCTGGGTCGGCCCGGTGTACGGGCTGGACTTCACCGGCCATGGCGCCACCACGGTGCCGATGGGCGGCGGATACTCGGCCGAGACGATGTTGGCCGACACCGACGTCGCACTTGCACACCTCGGGCCGTGCACCATCGTCGGTCGCGGGTTGGGCGCGTACGTTGCGCTGATGATCGCCGGCGCGCGGCCGCTGTTGGTTCGCGGCGCAGTGCTGTGCGACGGGCCCGGTCTGTGGGGCGGAGCCACCGGGCCGACGTCCACCAGCTTCCATTCGGTCGATCCGCCGTATGGGGCACCGGACCCGAATGCGCTCATCGATCTCTCGCGCGACCTGCGTCCACCCGATTACGCCAGTCTCTTCGTGCGTCTCGCCCTGGAACACAGCGGCTTGGCCGAGCCGATCACGGTCACCGCTGTCGTCCGGCCGCCGTGGCTGGCTGCGGTCGCCGGTGAGGTCGGCGTCGCCACCAGCACCCTCGCCGAAGCCCTCGAGCTCTACGAACCCTGACCGCTGTCCGTTCGAGCCGGCGAGTGAGCTGTCCGTTCGTCCGCCCGCCGTCGAGTTGTGGCACCCTTCGCCGCCCATGGGCGGGTAATCGTGACGAAGCCGGCACTCCCACCCGCCCTTGGGCGGTCGAAGGTGCCACGTCGAACGCGCTCGGCCGACCGTGCGACCCGTTTCGACCGCTGTCAGAGCACTAGACGGTGCGCTGGCTGACGTAAGCGGCGAGGGCGACCAACTCGTCTCGGGCCTCGGCTTCGATGGGGGCGACTTCGATGGCGGTGACTGCCTGCACGGTGAGGCGGGCAATCGTCATCTCCAGGTCGTCGAGCGCACCGGTGTCGACAATGACCTGCTGCACGCGTTGCACCTCGGCGTCGGTCAGCTCGGCGTTTCCCACCAACGCCAGCACTTCCGCCTGCGCACCGGACGCCGCCTCGACTGCCCGCGCCATCAACGGCGTCGGCTTGCCCTCGCGGAGGTCACCTCCAACGGGCTTGCCCGTGACGGCTGCATCGCCGAACGCACCCATCACGTCGTCGCGCATCTGGAAGGCGTCGCCGAGGGGCAGGCCGTAGGCGCTGAGCGCAGGCAACAACTCGCCGGCACGGTCAGGTGCGGCCATCACCGCACCCAGGTGCAGCGGCCGTTCGATGGTGTACTTGCCGCTCTTGTAGCGGCAGATCTGCTCGGCCTTGCGGCGACTGCGCTCGTTGCGCACGCTGCCGATGATGTCGAGCACCTGCCCGACGTTGAGCTCGATGCGCAGCTCGTTCCAGATGGCCCATGCTTCGCGGCCGGCATCGGCCATCAGCACGTCGGCGTAGACGAACGCGAGGTCGCCGACCAGGATGGCGACGCCTTCCCCGAACCTGCGGTCCTCGCCGGCCCACCCGTTGTCGCGGTGATGCTGAGCGAAGACGGTGTGCGTGGTGGGGTTGCCGCGCCGGCTGGCCGCATCGTCCATCACATCGTCGTGGAACAGCGCGAAGGCGTGCATCAGCTCGAAGGCCGCACCCGCGTTGCCCAGCATTGCGTCAGCCGGGTCACCGCCGGCGGCGACGTAGCCCCAGTGACAGAACGCGGGACGAAGGCGCTTGCCGCCGACCAGGACGAGGCGTCCGATCTCGGCCATCGGCTCGGCGAGATCGGCATCGAACGCCACCCAGCGAGCGAGCTCGGGCTCGAGGAATTCGCGCAATCGTTGCTCGACGCGAGCGGCAATGATCGCAAGGGAGGGTGGTGCTGCCGTCGACGTCACGGGTGGCAGGTTACGGCCCCGGTCAGAAGAAGCTGCCGCAGCGCGGTAGAGGGTGACAGGCGAACAGCAGGTCGGCCTCGGCCAGCGCGCCGGGGCGTTGCTGCTGTACCACCCCGCCGACACAGAGATCGTGCCAGGCAGTGCCACCCAGGTAGGCGGCCGAGACACCATTGATGGTGGTGACCAGGTCGGCCTTTTCTGCGCCGACGCCGCTTCGTCGTGCACCGGCAGACGAGACCTCCCACGTACCGCAGTTGGCGGGGAACAGCGGGTCGGTGATGGCAACGGTGACGGTGGCGTGGGTGGAGTTGTACGTGCGTGCCGACAGCGCGACATCGACGTCGAGCAGACGCAGCCATTGCTCGTCGTGGCGCATCTTCGACAGGTAGTGGCGCTGGTTCCTGAGCCCGAAACGCACCGCGTCGTCGAGCGGACGCTCGCTCGCGTGCACGACATCGACGAGGTCGAGCTCCAGGATGAACTTCCACAGGGCAAGTTCGACACCTGGGGTTGCACCCCACACATCGTCGACGGTGCACTTGCCGCCGAGATGCTCGACCGAGGACTCCAGCCACTCCAGCCTGTACTGCGCCCAGCCGTCGTCGACGCCGTCGTCGTTGGTGTGCACGATGACGTACGCGGCCTTTTCCATGCCGAGCGCGTCTTCCAGGTACCGCTCGTGCATCCACATCGGGCGGCCGATCGCGCCCGGCCTGTCGAACCCGACGCGCTCATGCAGCTCGGCAATGGTCGTCAGTGTCTCGGCGCGATCGAGGATGCGGATGGAGCCGGCAGCGACAGGGGCCGTCACGCGAGCACCCGCGCGGCGGTCGATCTCGACTTCCCAGGCCTCACCCGCGACTGCGAAACCGAAGCGTTCGTAGATGACGGCCTCGCTGGCACGCAGGCTGGCCAGCGCCATACCGGCGTCGGCCGCATCGCGCAACAACTGCTGCATCGCGGTGGTGAGCACACCCCGGCGGGTGTGCGTCTGGCGTACTCCGACTCGCGAGACCCCGGCGGTGGCCAGGCGAGCGCCGCCGGGAACTGCTGTGACCAATGGGAAGGCCCCGACGTGGCCGACACATCGTGTGCCATCCCAAGCAGAGATGGACAAGAAGTCGAGCCAGGAGGTGACGAGATGCGGCTTGGCCCAGTCCGCATCGGAGGAGGGCGGAAACAGCAACGCCGTGCGAAAGACGTCGGCAGCGGCGCGTAGTTCGTCCGGATGGGTTCGGCGAAACTCGATGTTCATGGCGTCAATCTCTCATTGCGGGTCGTGCCGGCGGCGACGAATTTCAGCGGAGGCCGAGTGGCCGCGATCACTCGTCGGTGCCCAGCTCGGCCACGACCTGCTCGATCTGCAGGCGTGCGTTGCCGATGCGGTCGCGACAAAACCCAATCAGCTCCGAGGCGCGTTTGACCTGTGCGGCCAACACGTCGACATCGACGTCGGTGCGTTCGAGCTCGGCAAGGATGGTCTCCAGCTCGGCAAGTGCTTCGGCGTAGCCCTGCGCGACATCGCCCGTGGCGGTGCCGTGTTCTTGGCTTCTCGGTTGGCTCACGAGTGGGTCTCCTCCACACGGCTGTGCACCGTGCCATTGGCGAATGTGGTGATGATCTGGTGGCCGGGCTGCACCTGCGCAGCGTCGCGCACCGTGCGTCCATCGGCGGTACGCGTGATGCTCCAACCGCGAGCCATGGTGTGCACCGGGTCGAGTAGCCGCACTCGCTGCTCCACGGCGTCGAGGTGCCGCAGCTCGGGGTCGAGGCGATGCGGGGTGCGCCCGATGGCCGAAGCAGCAGCAGCCAGGCGTGTGTCGGCTCGCTCGACCACGCGGCTGGCCCCGATGCCCACGCGCCGGGCACGCTGCGACAGGCGCTCGTCGGCACGTTGCACGGCGGCGACGACGCGCAGGCGGATACCGTGCGCCAGCTCGGCCACGTCGGTGGCAGCGGCAGTGACGCCACGCTCGGCAATACGCTCGATGGCTGTCCACAGCAGCTCCGTGCGCTGTTGGTACGCGACCACGTGCTCGACCAGTGCCGTCGCGCAGGCGGTTGGTGTCTTGAGGGCGGTATGGGCGACCTCATCGGCAACGCTGCGGTCGATCTCGTGACCGAGGCCGGTGAACACCGGAATCGGGGAGAGCGCGATCGCGGTCGCGATTGCTTCGTGGTCGAACGTGGCCAGCTCGCTACGACTGCCACCGCCGCGGATGATGACCAGCGCATCGAGGTCGCTGTGACGCGCCAACGTGCGCACAGCCGCGGTGACCTCGGTGACCGCCCACTCCCCCTGCACCCGCACATCGACCACGCGCAGCTGGAACGCCAATGCGCTGCGCTCGATCTCGTGCACGAAGTCGGCCCACGCCGCGCTGGCAGTGCTGGTGACCACCCCGACGCGCAGCGGCGCCGACGGTACTCGGCGGCCACGGTTACGGTCGTACAGCCCGGTGGCAACCAGCCGACGCACCACGTCGTCGCGCTGCAACGCCAGCTCGCCCAACGTGAACCGCGGGTCGATGCCGCTCATCTTCAACCCGAGCTGGCCCGACGGGGCGAAGAAATCGAGGTGACCGAAGACGCGCACCTTGAGACCGTCGGCCAGGCGCAGTCGGTTCTTCATCAGCAACGGCTTCAGCCGCGCCTGCGCCGGTGCGAAGAACTGCACGTTGATGGCCGCCTTGCCGCCCTCGGTGTCTTCCACCAGCCGGAAATAGGCATGCGGACCGCGAACGCTCCACCCCTGGATCTCGCCACGCACCCATACGCCGTCGGTGAACTTTCGCCGCAGTGCGCCGTTGATCGCATCGGCCAGCTCACCCACGGAGAACGTGGGAACGCCACCATCGTCGTGGGAGTCGGCGTCTTCACGTGCCTGGTCGTGCCCGTCCATCTCCAGGTCGAAGCCGGATTGGCTGTACGGCGGTTGGCCAGCGCGAGACATCGCGGCAGAGGCTACGCGCCCAACTCGCGAACATTGTCGAAGTCGGGGTCAGGTTCTTTCAGCGCACCGAACAGCTCTCCGTCGATGGGGAGCATTTGCTTCTTGCGCAGGTCTTCGATCGAGTTGAGCGGCCGCTCAAGTGCGCGACGGCGGGTGGTGGCGAGTTCTTCGAACGAGCGGTTGACCGTTTCGAACTGGCGACGCACACGGTCGACCTGTTCGGTGTACTTACCCCACTGCTGGTCGAACCTGCCCAGCAGCCCAAGGATCTCCTTGCTGGTCTGCTCGATCATGAAGTTGTCGAAGGCTTGGCGGATGACGCCGAGGAACGCGAACAGGGTCAGTGGCGAACAGATGACCACGTGCTGCGCCATCGCTTCCTCGACCAAGCCGGCGTCGGACTCGTGGATGAATGCCGCCAGGCTCTCGTTGGGCACGAAGAGCAGCACATTGTCGACCGTAGGCCGGTCGTCGGCCTGGGCATACTCGCGCTTTGCCAACTCACGCACGCGGGCCCGCACGTCGCGAACGAACGTGGCGCGGTGGGCAGATCGCTCGGCCTCGGTGCCCGCCTCGAGGAACTTCAGGTAGGACGCCATGGGGAACTTGACGTCCATGAACAGCACGTGCCCCTTGGGCAGCACAAAGGTGAAGTCGGGAATGCCGGTGCCGTCGCCGGCGACCGCAGTGCGCTTGAAGTAGTTGACCTTCTCTTGCATGCCGGCCATGCGCAGCACGTCTTCGGCCATACGCTCGCCCCACTGGCCGCGGGCGTTGGAGGACGCCAGTGCCTCGCGCAAGCTGCTGGTGGTGCCGGCGAGCGACTGCGTGATCTCGGTGTGCACCTGCAAGCTGCGGTCGACCTGCCCGAACCGCTCACTGGTGGATTCGCCCAGCTGCTGGACCAACTGCGACAGCCGGCCAAGGTCGGCATGGACCCCGGCCTGCACCTCACCCAACTTGGCATCGATGAGCTCTTGACGACCGGCCAGCGACGCATCGGATGCCTGCGTATGTGCGCCGAGCTGCTCACGAGTGAACATGACCGCCTGCTCGACCGCTGCCTGCACCGCCATGTCGCGCTCGCGTGCCGCCCGCTCGTTGGCCTGGGCCACGGCGGCTGCCACGGCCTGCTGCACCATCTGCTGGGGAACCTCCATCAACACCGGCGTAGCAGCCACCACGGGCGCGACACGGCGGTTGGCCAGCAGCCACGCGATGGCGGCAGCTGCGCCTACAAGGAGAACCACGAGGAGGGCAACCAGTACGACTTCCATACCCCTCATCATGACGAGGGGGTGTGACAGGGTTCGCGGATGGCCTGTTTCCCCAGGTCAGACGGTCGCAGCAGTCTCGCCGGCGCGCACTTGGGCGGCGTACACGCCGTCCAGCGCCAGCAATTCGTCATGCGTGCCCTGCTCGACGATGCGGCCGCCCTCGAGCACCACGATGCGATCGGCATCGCGGATGGTGGACAAACGATGTGCGATGACCAACGCAGTTCGGCCGCGGAGGGCTTCCTCGAGCGCTGCTTGCACGTGCGCTTCGTTTTCGTTGTCGAGGTGGCTGGTGGCCTCGTCGAGAATCATCACGGCCGGGTTCTTGAGCAGCAAGCGAGCAATCGCCAGTCGTTGCTTCTCGCCGCCGCTGAGGCGATAGCCACGCTCGCCGACGATGGTCTCGTACCCGTCGGGCAACGTCGAGATGGTGTCGTGAATACGAGCACCGCGACACGCCGCATCCAGCTCTGCGTCAGTGGCGTTCGGCTTGGCGTAACGCAGGTTGGCACCGATCGATTCGTGGAACAGATGCGGGTCCTGGCTGACCACGCCGATGGCCTCGCGCAGTGAATGCTGCGTGAGGTCGCGCACGTCGTGACCATCGACCAACAACGCGCCGCCGGTCACGTCGTACAGCCGCGGCACCAGGCCCGACATCGTGGTCTTGCCGGAGCCGGAAGCACCGACGAGCGCGACGGTCTCGCCCGGTTCGATCACCAGGGAGACACCCTGCAGCACGTCGTAGTCGGGGTCCGATGCTGCGAATGCCGAGGGTGCCTCCAGCGACCTGACGGTGACATCGGCTGCGGCCGGGTATCGGAACCAGACATCGCGGAACTCGACGCGACCCTGGGGTGCGACCAGGTCGATGGCGCCGGGGCGATCGGTGATGGGCTCGGGTGCGTCGAGCACTTCGAAGACACGTTCGAAGCTGACCATCGCCGTCATCAGGTCCACCCGCGCATTCGTGAGGCCGGTCAGCGGCTGGTACACCCGCGTGACCAGGGCGGCGAGTAACACGAGGTCGCCAGGGCTGATGTTGCCGCTGACGACCAGATGAGCGCCGACGCCATAGATCGCCGCGGCACCCAAAGCGCCCACCAGGCCCAGCGCAACGAAGAAGACCCGGCCCAGCATCGCCGCGCGGATACCCGTGTCTCGCACCCGGACGGCGCGGCTGGCGAACAGTGAGACCTCATCGTTCTGTCGACCGAACAGCTTCACCAGCAGGGCGCCGGAGACGTTGAACCGTTCGGCCATCTGTGAGTTCATCTCGGCGTTCGTCGCCATATTTTCGCGCGAGATCACCTGTAGCCGAGTGCCGACGCGCTTCGCCGGAATGATGAAGATCGGCAGCACGACCAATGCCAGCACGGTGAGGCGCCACTCGACCGCTGCCATCGCAACCAGCGTGGTGGCGAGCACGACCACATTGCTGACCACGCTGCCCAGGGTGCTGGTCACCGCCGTCTGCGCGCCGACGACATCGTTGTTCAGCCGGCTGGTGAGCGCGCCGGTTTGAGTGCGAGTGAAAAACGCGATCGGCATCCGCTGGACCTTCGCGAACAACGCGACGCGGAGGTCGTAGATGAGACCCTCACCAATGTGCGCGCTACACCAACGCTGCACGATGGCCAGCGCTGCACTCGCCAGCGCCGCAAGCACGACGATCAGCGCCAGCACCGTGATCTGTGAGCGATCCTTGTTGGGGATCGCGTCGTCGATGATGCTTCGAAATGCAAACGCTGGGATCAGCTCGACCAGCGCCGACACCACAATCGCACCGAGGAACAAACCTATGGTGCGCCGATAGGGCCGCGCGAACCTCCACGCACGCCGCAGGGAGTTGCGCTGCAGCTTCTTCCCCTTCACCGCGTCGGAGTCACCCGGCATCAACATGTGTGGTCCCATACGCATGCCACCGAGGATACGGACGACCGTGCGTACTTCTACGATGGCAAACATGCGCCACCGTCCGTCTTTTGTTCTCGCCTCTCTGATCGCCTGCGGCCTCATCGTTGCCTCGTGCGGCGACGGCATCAACGAAGGTGTCGATGAAGGCCGCGGCACCCGCGGCACCATCGACGGTGTCACGCTCGACACCGCCGACACGGTCGTGCCCGAGACCACCGGAGCTGCGCCGTCGCCAACGGACCCCGACACCACCGAGACCGCCGACACCGACCCACAAGACGCCAGTGCCTTCGGGTGGACCGAGTACGAGGCCGGGATCGACGAGGGCACGCTGGAGGTCCCGCTGGACTACAACGACCCGGGCGGCGACACCATCACGCTCTATCTGTTGCGCCACCGCGCCGTCGACACCGCCAACAAGATCGGCTCGCTGTTGGTCAACCCCGGTGGCCCCGGCTTCGGCGGCAGCGGGCTGGCCTACAGCGCCGATGGCATCTACGGCCAAGACCTGCTGGACCGATTCGACATCATCGGCTGGGACCCGCGGGGCACCGGCCTCAGCCAGCCGGCCATCGACTGCGTGGACGACTACGACACCTATTTCGGCCTCGACTCGTCGCCCGATACACCCGACGAGCGTCAAGCGCTGATCGACGCCGGCACCGAGTTCGGGAAGAACTGCCTGCGCAACAACAAGAAGGTGCTGCCTTTCGTCAGCACCGAGAACTCCGCCCGCGACATGGACTCCATTCGCGCCGCGCTCGGCGAGAAGAAGATCTCGTACTTCGGGTTCAGTTACGGCAGCGAGCTGGGCACCACCTGGGCAACGCTGTTCCCGGCCACGGTCCGCGCGGCCGTGGTCGATGGTGCAGTCGACCCCACCGTGGGCTATCTGCAGCAGAACATTCAGCAGGCCGCCGGCTTCGAGGCGACGTTCGCGACCTTCCTGGCCCAGTGCAGCGCAGCGCCGACCTGTGCGTTCTACAACAACGGCAACGCAGAGGGTGCGTACGACGCGCTCGCGTCGGAGATCGATGCGAAGGCCATCACCGTCGACCCGGAGCGCACCGCCGTGACGCAAGGCGTGCTGGCGACGGCGGTGTCGGACGCGATGTACGACCAGGGCTATTGGCCGCAGCTGGAGCAAGCGTTGGCCGACCTGCAAGGAGGCGATGGCCAGGGCATTCTCGACCTGTATGACGACTACTACAGCTACTCCGGTGACGGGTGGGACGACTCGCTGGAGGCGTACTTCGCGATCGGTTGCCTGGATGACCCGGGCAGCACCGGGCCCGACGACCTCTACTCGCACGAGGCCGAGTTCGCGGCGGCGGCGCCTCGCCTGGGCCGTGGCTGGATGGCTGAACTGACCTTCTGTTCCGTGTGGCCGGTGCCTGCCGCGCCTGCTGTCACCATCACCGGTCGCGGGGCCGGTCCGATCGTGGTCGTGGGCACCACCGGCGACCCGGCCACGCCGCTGGAGAGCACCCGCAACATGGCCAACGCATTGGAGGACGGCCACCTTGTGGTGGTGACCGCAGATCAGCACACGGGCTACGGCGTCAACGCCTGTGTCAACGACGTGGTCGACAGCTACCTGATCGATCCGGCTGCCCCACTGGACGACGAGATCATCTGCGACTGACCGAACCGGCCAGGGCGAGGCCGTAACCTGCAAGCAATGCGTCGCACCCTCATCACGTTCGCGATCGCGGTGTCATTGGTGACGGCGTGCTCGGACGACGACCGCATCTCCTCCACCGACAGAACCGCAGCCCAAGAGCCGACAGCGTTCGACTGGTCGGAGTTCGGCGATGACGGCAACGTGGAGACCGGCCATCTCGAGGTGCCGATCAACTACGACGACCCTTCGCAGGGCACCTTCGATCTCTATGTCGCTCGCCACCTCGCCGACCCGGCCAAGCGCCTCGGCAGCCTGTTGGTCAACCCCGGGGGGCCCGGCTTCGGTGGCAGCGCCCTGGCGATCTTCGCGGAAGGGAGGTACGGGCCGGGACTGACCGAGCGGTTCGACATCATCGGTTGGGATCCGCGAGGCACCGGCCTATCCACCCCGGCCATCGACTGCACCGATGACTACGACCACTTCTTCGCCAGCCTTGATGTGACCCCCGAAGACGTGACCGAACGCCAGGCAATTGCCGACACCGCAGAAGAGTTCGCCGATGATTGCGCGACCAAGAACGCAGACATCATCAGCTTCATCGGGACCAACAACTCGGCTCGGGACATGGACTCCATTCGTAGGGCCCTCGGCGAGGCCACGATCAGTTACTTCGGGTTCAGCTACGGCAGCGAACTGGGCGCCACGTGGGCGACGCTGTTCCCCGACACCGTGCGCGCCGCCGTGCTGGACGGTGCCGCCGACCCAACCGCCGACCCCATGGAGTTGAGCCTGCAGCAGAGCGTCGGCTTCGAGAGCTCGCTGACCACGTTCCTCGAACAATGCAGCGCCGACGACTCGTGCGAGTTCAACAACGGCGGCAACGCGGAGGGTGCGTTCGACGCCTTGATGACGGCGCTGGACGACGACCCCGTGCCGTCCGAGAGGGGGCGTCCCGACGTCAATCTTCAGGTCGCAGTCACCGCCGTGTCGCAGGCGATGTACTCCGACCAATCGTGGCCGCGACTGGCAACTGCCCTGACCGACGCACAGAACGGGAAGGGCGACGGGCTGCTGGCGCTCTATGACGAGTACTTCGCACGCAACGCCGACGGCACATATGCGAACGCGCTCGAAGCCTTTCAGACCATCTTCTGTATGAATACCGCCGAGCGTTCGACCGTGGCCCAGGAAGACGCAACGGCCCCGGACTTCAACGCTGCCGCACCCCGCCTGTCGCCGGGAACCACCGGCAGCTACTTCTGCACCTTCTTCCCCACCACCACCGACGCTCGGGTCGAGATCACGGGCAAGGGCGCCGGGCCGATTCTGGTGATGGGTACCACCGGCGATTCGGCGACGCCGCTGGCGGGCACTCGGGTGATGGCGGACTCGTTGGAGGATGGTCGCCTGGTGGTCGTCACGGGCAACCAACACACCGGCTACGGCGTGAATGCCTGTTCGTCGGACACCATCGAGCAGTACCTCATCGACCCCGTGAAGAACGCCCCCGCCGACGGCGCCGAGTGCCCGTGACCTGCCATGGCTGACGCCATCCGCTGCGCGTTGTTCACGCCGATCAGCACACATCAGATGGGCAACGGCCTTGCCCACCGGGCCCGCTTCTGGCACGAGGTCCTCACCGGCTTCGGGCCGGTGAGGACGGTCGTGATCCCGTTGGCGGGCACACCACCGACATCTGATCCGAACGGAATTGCCGAGACGATAGTGACGCTGACTGCCGCCGAGCCGTCGACGGCTCACCTACCCGACCGGGCACGACTGGCACCCGAGCACACCGGGCGTCTGTGGCAGACGGGTCGCGAGACTTTCGACCTCGTCGTCGTCCTTCGCGCCTATTGCGCGCCGTTCGCATTCGGAGCCGTCGCCGGAACGGACGCAGTCGTGGTCGTCGACCTCGATGACGACGACGCAGCCTTCCTCGACGACGCCGGCGATCACGAAGAAGCCGCCAGGTATCGGGCACTCACCGCCGAGATCGAACGGCGTACGGAGCGTGTGGTCAGCGTGACCGGCTTCGGGACCACCAGCGCGATTGCCAACAGTGTCGAAACATCGACTGCACGTGCAGCGGCTCGTGTGCCCGGACGACGTGTCGTGATGGTCGGCAACTTTGGCTATCCACCGAATGTCGACGGCGCCCGCTGGTTCATCGACGAGGTGCTGCCGCTCGTGGGCGACGACCTCGAGTTCGTGGTGGCCGGCCCAGGGAGCGAGCGGTTCGAGCCGTTCGGCGTGGGCTACGCGGCGGATCTCGCCGCTCTGTACGCGGCCGCCGATGCCGCCGTCGTGCCGCTGCGCAGCGGCTCGGGGTCGCGGATCAAGGCCATCGAAGCGTTCGCCGCCGGAGTGGCGGTGGTGGGCACCACGGTCGGGTTGTCGGGTCTCGATGTTCGGCCCGGCGTCGACTGCCTCGTCGCCGACGAACCCGCGGCGTTCGCGACCGCGCTGTCAGAGCTGTTGGACGAGCCTGACCGCGCGCTACAGCTTGCCACGGCCGCATTGGCCGACGTGGTCCCCAGGTACACGCGCCAGCTCGTCGCCGAGCGCGCAACCCAGTTGCTCCAGAGATGCATCGCGCATCCCGCCCAACGAGTGCTGGTGCGAGCAGCGGGCTTGGACATCTCCGCGGTGAGCGACCTGGTGGTGACCGACACCGTGTCGATGACCACGCACCGTCTCGGAGCGTGGGAAGCAGCGTTGTTCGTCATGGCCGATGGCACCTCCACCCTCACCGAGATCAGCGACGAGCTGGCCGAGATCCGCGGCAGCTCGCTCGACATGGTCACGCAGGTCACCGCCACGGCGGCGGCACTGACCCGCGCTGGCCTGGTCCATACCATTCGACGCTGAAAACCGAACATGCCCGGCGCCTGAACGGCCCGGGCATGTGCGTGGTCGTGGTACGACGACCGCTGGCGGAAGGGGTGGGATTTGAACCCACGGAGAGTTGCCCCTCGCACGCTTTCGAGGCGTGTCCCTTTGGCCGCTCGGGCACCCTTCCGAGGCGGAAGGTTAACGGATGTGGCGACTGGTGCCACCCCGAGTTCCGCCCGGAGCGGGATCACTGCTCGTCGCCCCAGCTCACGGACGGCGAGACGCTCAAGATCAAGGAACTGTATGCCGAAGACCTTTTCGTGCATGTTGACCTGTTCACCCACGAGGGCGGCTTCACCTCTCGCCCTGCCTGGCAGGTGATCGAGGCTGCGCGCCGCCAAATGTTGACCGGCGAGATCTCCCTCGCCACCACTCCCACCACCCGTGTGTATCTCCGCGACGGCCAGGTGTACTTCGCCGAGCGAACCACCGACGGTGGGCTGGGCGTGCGGCTGCTCGTCGAAGGCGTGATCACCCGCCAGCAGATGGGAAAGGGCGCGCTACTGGTCAGTGGCGTCGAGCACCTCGGACGGATGTTCCAGCGCGATCCGACGATCGACCGTCAGTCGGTGGAGCTGTGCGTTGAGTTGATGACCGACGATGTGCTCACCTCGGTGGCCAACGTCGCGATCGACCATTACACGATGACGATGTACAAGCGGCACCCGAACGGCATCGATCGTTGGCTGCCGAACCGAATCGAAGTCATCACCCACATCGTCGAAGGTTCCCATCTCGCCGAGCCCGAGGCCGTGATCACCGCCGGCCCCGGCCCGAACCGTCGCACCACAGTGACCGAGCCGGTTGCCGTCGTCGAAGAGCCAGTCGTCGAAGAGCCAGTCGTCGAGCCAGTCGTCGACATCAGCACTGCATTGGCCCTCGCCGTCACCTACGCCGAAGTCCAAGCGACCGTGCCGAGCTTCTCGCTGAGCGATTCCATCGGTAGCAGCCTCGCTGCCGCAGCTGCGGCCGGGCTGTTGGATCCGTCGGCACCGTTGACCCCAGAGACGCTGTTCGCCGAGCACCTTCCTGAGTGCGTCTCGGACAACGAGTCGGAGACCAGCTTCGCCCAGTCCGCAGTCGACGCGATCATGTCGTCGGCCATCGCCGACGAAGTCGCTGAGGCGGTTCGCCGGGCACTCGCCGCAATCGATGCCGCCGCTCAGCCGGTGCCGAACGTCTGGCCCGGTGACTTCGCCGATCAGGCATCCGCAGCAGCCTCAGCCGCGTAACTGCTGGGGATGTCAGCGACGGCGCTCGGCGAAGAACGACTTCAAGAGCTGGCCGCATTCGTCGGCCAGCACTCCACCCTCCACGGGTGGGCGATGGTTCAGCCGCAGGTCAGCGCACACGTGATACAGGCTTTCGACAGCGCCGGCCTTCGGGTCCGTCGCGCCGTAGACCAAGCGCCCCACACGACCGTTGACCACCGCGCCCGCGCACATCACGCACGGTTCCAGCGTGACGTACAGCGTGCAGTCGAGCAGCCGCCAGTGCCCCACCACGGTCGCTGCGTCGCGCAAGGCCAGCACCTCTGCATGCGCGGTGGGGTCGCCCGTCAGCTCCCGTTCGTTGTGTCGCGCCGCAATGACGACACCGTCGCGAACGACCACCGCGCCAACCGGCACGTCCCCGTGCACCACCGCCGCTCGCGCCTCGGCAAGTGCGTGCTGCATCGCATCCACGTCCGAGAGTGCTGCCGACATGCGCCGCACTCTACGGACGAGCGCCCGTCGTTGGTCGTCTGTGTCGCTGGTAAAAGGGTGACGAAACGTGCTGGGCCAGCAAGCGGGTCGGCCCAGCGGCGAAATGGCGGAGGGGGTGGGATTCGAACCCACGGAGGGTTGCCCCTCACACGCTTTCCAAGCGTGCCGATTCGGCCGCTCTCGCACCCCTCCCGGGTGGCGACGCAGGCTAGCGGCAACGTGCGAGATTGCGCTAGGCTTCGCCATTCAGCACCTGCTGGGTGTGGTGATGGTCGGGCCCTGTGCGACGGGCGTCCGGGAATCAGGTCAGGACCGGGAGGTAGCAGCCTTCAACGGTGCCGCTCGTGTGCCGCAGGCCACCTGGCCGTCACCACACTCAGCAGGTGTTGCTGTTCCCGGCCCGCTGACGAACCCGTGCTCATCGCAACGATGCCCGCTCCCACACTCGTGCCGCACGGTCGGCCATGTCGGGTGCACCCAGGCGCTCTGCCAGCATCGCGAGCGCCGGCGTGGGGCCCTGCCAACGCCAGTCGTCGACAACACCCACGGGCACATCGAGGGCAGCGGTCGCAATCACGCGGAAGAGCAGTGCATCGGCCATCTGGTCCTGCAGTGTGCGGGCCAACTTCTCCGCGCCGCGCACAGCAGGCAGACCCCATTCGCCGCTGGACGCGGGGATCGAGTCGATGGTGCCGAACTTGGCCAGCACCTTCGACGCGCTCTTCGCCCCCCACCCGGGCAACCCGGGGAAGCCGTCGGCCGAATCGCCCACCAACGCCAGATAGTCGGCGATGGACGAGGGCTTGACCCCGAACTTCACTTCCACCGCAGCCTCGTCGATGATCTCGTCCTTGCGCCGGTCGTACTGCACCACCCGCGTGCCGCGCACGCACTGACCGAAATCCTTGTCCGGCGACACGATCAGCACCTGCTCTACTCGGGGGTCGGCGTCGGCAACTGCCGCGGCTGCAGCGAGCGCATCGTCGGCCTCCCACTCGACCATCGCCCAGGTGGTGAAACCGCACGCGACCATGGCTTCCTCCATCACCGGGATCTGATGCAGCAACACCGGGTCCATACCTTCGCTGCTCTTGTAACCGGCGTACAGGTCGTTGCGGAAGCTCTCGATCACGTGGTCGCTGGCAACCGCCACGTGGGTGGCCCCCGACGACACCAGCTGCAGTGTGCTGGCCACGACGCCGATCGTCGCGTCGTAGGGGCCGGCGTCACCGTGTCGCGCCACCTGGCCGAAGTGTTGACGGAACAATTCGTATGTTCCGTCGATCAGATGAACTCGCATCGGTTCACCGTATCGCGGCAGCAATCTCTCAAGAGTTGGGCAAGACGACCCGATACCTACTCCGTGGCGACGGACTACACCCTGCACGCGGGGACTCGAATCGATAGGGAGGGCAGAGCATGACAACGGACACGCCTGCACCGAACCGAACACCAGCTCAGAGCGCATCCGGAACGACGATGTCGCCGAGCACGACAGAGGTGCTGGCAGCAACGATCGCGGGTGCGGTGGAACGGCAGCTGACCCAGTACGTCTCGGCGATGGCACAACAGGTGGACGCCACACGCAAGGCAGTGGAAACACACCGCAGCGAGATGCGCGCCGAGTTCCAACAGCAGATCGATGCCGTGGTGGCCCAGTTCGCCGCCGGCCAGGCAACCAGCGGGGCGCAGCAGCAGCAGCTGACCTCCACGCTGGAGCAACGCCTCGCTGAGTTCTCGCAGCACCAGCAGACCCGCCTCAACGAGGTCGAGAACCGGGTACTCGAATCCGGCGTCGTCGCGGGTGGCGTCGACGCCACCGAGCTGGCGTCACTGCGCGAGCACATCGACAGCCAGAGTGCCGGCGCACACGCCCGCATCGACGAATTGCACAAGGCCACTCGCCGTTTCGACGAGCAGGCCTCCGCCATGGTGCAACACGTCAACGACACCACCGTTGCCCTCACGCAGCGCATGGACGACGGCAACCAGGCCCTCGCCAGCGCCGTCGAAGAACGCCTCGGTTTCGTGCGCACCACACTCGAGGCGGTTGGCCCAGAAGTGCAACGTCAGTTGGCCGGGCAGACCGCCACGTTGCTGCAGCGCGTCGACTTCACCGAACACAAGGTCACCGACCGAATGCTGGCGATGGAGGAACGCGTCAACGAGCAGAACGGCACCAAGATCGCGCAGCTCGATGCAACCATCGGCCGCATCGGTTCGGGTTTCGACGACGCGATGGCTGCGCTCTCGCAACGCATGCTGGACCTGGAGAACAAACTGTTCACCACCAACGATCAGCTCACCGCGCTGATCGAACAGGTCAGCACCGTCGATGACAAGGCGATGACGGCAATGAAGGAGCAGCTCTCGGCAGCCGTCGGTGAAGCGATGCTCGTGCGCATCGAAGTCGACCGGGTTGTCGCCAGTACCGAGGACAAGATCGGCAAGAACTCCCTGCGTATGGCCGAGATCGAGGCCCTGCTGTCCGACGAGATGGACGTCAGCGCATCCGTGCAGCTGGAGCGGCTGGAAGAGCTGGAACGGGCACTCATCGCCCTCGACCCCGAGCAGTTCGTGCGCAAGACCGACCCGAACGCCGGCTCGCAGCCCGCTCGCGCGGCTGCTGCAGCAGCGCCGATGCTGACCCCGGTTGCCCCAGTGCCCAGCACTTCGCTGACACCCACGTTGCCCAACGGCAGCCCAACCCACTCCACAGAACCGAGCCTGTCGTCGTTCTGACGACAGGACGGTGAGGCTCAGAGGCGAGAGACGGGACCATGGCACTCTTCAAAGGTTCGAAGGAAGCACCTCCGGAAGCGGAGGGGCAGTCAGTATCTGAATGCATGAAGGTCGGCCAGGCCTTGGTCGAGGGCGGCCAGATCACGGCAGAGAACCTGGCCGCCGCTCTGGCGCAAGCCAACGGCGATCTACTGCAGTTCGCCGACATCGTGCTCGGCCGCTACAGCGCCGGCCGTAACGAAGTGGCAATGGCCATCTCGGCCGCCACCGGCGTGCCCGCTGTGGACACCAAGGGCATCGTCATCACCGATGCCGTGAAGGGTGTGCTCGATGAAGCGGTGGTCCGCGTGCACTGTGCCGTCGCCGTGGCCGAGGAGGGCGCCGCCCTTGTCGTGCTGTGCAGCGACCCGTCGCCCGGCCGTAAGGCTGCCATCGAGGGCGCCGCAGGCCGTCCCGTCAAGCTCTTCATCTCGGACCCGCAAACGGTCCGCACGTTCATCGACCTCGTCTACCGCGCCGACGCCGACGTCAGCCGACTGGTGGCCAGCCTGGAAGTCGTCGACGACCAGGCCAAGATGGCCGCGATCGCCGCTGAGGTCAGCCTCGATGACCAGGCCCCGGTCATCCAGCTCGTCAGCCGCATCGTCAGCCAGGCGATGCGCGACCGTGCCAGCGACATCCACATCGAGCCGCAGGACGAGAACGTTCGCGTCCGGTTTCGTATTGACGGCCACCTCGTGGTCGCGTTCACCCTTCCAATGGGCGTGCACGCCGCGCTCACCAGCCGCCTCAAGATCATGAGCAGCATGAACATCGTGGAGAAACGCCGCCCACAGGACGGCCAGTTCTCGACGGTGATCGACGGCAAGGAAGTAGACGTTCGTGTTGCCAGCGTGGCCACCGTCTTCGGCGAGAAGATCGTCATGCGTATTCTCGACAAGAGCCGATCGATGATCGGCCTCGCCGAGCTGGGCTTCCCCCGCGAGACGTACCTGCACTACTCGAAGATGATCCACGCGCCGTTCGGCATGGTGATCTGCGCGGGCCCCACCGGCGCTGGCAAGACCACCACCCTCTACGCCTCGCTGTTGGAAGTGAATTCGGCCGGCAAGAACATCACGACGGTCGAAGACCCGGTGGAGTACGTGTTTCCAGGTATCAACCAGATCCAGACCAACGACCAAGCCGGCCTCACCTTCGCGACCGGCCTCAAGGCCATCCTGCGGCAAGACCCCGACGTCATCCTCGTTGGTGAGATTCGCGACGCGGACACGGCGCGCATCGCAGTGCAGTCCGCACTCACCGGTCACCTCGTACTCTCGTCCCTGCACGGCACCGACAGCGTTGCCGCGCTCCACCGCTTCCTCGACATGGGCATCGAGGCGTTCCTCATCGCCTCGTCGGTGGTCGGTGTCATCGGTCAACGTTTGTTGCGCCGAATCTGCGATTCGTGCAAGGAGCCGTACACACCGCCTGCGGACGAGCTGGCCGTCTTCCGGCAGAACAGCGGTGGCAGCGAGAAGAGCACGTTCTACCGTGGCGCCGGCTGCAACTTCTGCGCCGGCACCGGCTGCCGTGACCGCATCGGCGTCTACGAGCTGCTGCGCATCACCCCCGAGCTGCGCCGGCTGATCGTCGGCTGGGCGACCACCGAAGAGCTGCGTCGTCTCGCCGTCGCCCAGGGCATGCGAACGATGCTGCGCGAAGCCATGGCACTGGTCGAGAACGACGTCACCACCATCCCCGAGGTCATCAAGACCTTGTTCGCGGCATAGGAGTACCAGATGCCCAGGTTTTCATACGCAGCAATTGATGCGAGCGGCTCGTCCGTCGAAGGCCTCACCAAGGCCGACACGGTCGGCGAGGCACGCGCGCACCTGCTCGACCAGAACCTCTACCCGATCAAGATCGAGGAGAAGCGCGGCGCGCTGCAGTTCGAACTGACCACGGTCAAGGTGAAGAAGAAGGAGCTGATGATGTTCACGCGTCAGCTCGCCGTCTTCGTGAGGGCCGGTATTCCAATCACCGAAGCCATGGAAGTGATCGGCGACGAGACCACCGACGTGGCGCTCCAGCGCACCATCACGGAGATGGTCGAAGACCTCCGCAACGGCGGCACGCTCTCCGGCGCTGCAGCCAAACACCCCGAGGCCTTCCCCACCTACTACATCGGCATTCTCAGCTCCGCCGAACTGACCGGCAAGCTCGACGAGACACTGGAGAGCCTCGCCGGCTACCTCGAGCGTGAAGTCGAGACGAGGGCGAAGGTGGTCTCTGCGCTGTCGTACCCCGGTGTGGTCATGGTGTTGGCCTTCTTCACGGTGTGCGTGCTCGCCGGTTACGTGCTGCCACAGTTCAAGCCGTTGTTCGAAGAGCTCAATGCCGATCTACCGTTCGCCACCCGCGCGCTGCTGTGGGTTGGCGACCTGTTCACGGTGATGTGGTACATCCCGTTCAGCTTTGTCATGGCTTGCGTTGGCTTCATGACGTGGATGCGCAAAACAGATGACGGCAAGGTCTTCAAGGATAAATTGGTACTGAAGCTGCCTGTGATCAGCGGCATCGTCGAGTACGCCATCCTGGAACGCTTCTGTCGCATCCTGGGCGCGATGGTCAAAGCCGGCGTGCCACTGCCCGACGCCATGCGCACCACCACCGAGGCGACCAACAACATCGTGTTCCGCGAGCGTCTGCTCGAAGCGCAGACCGAGATGATGGAGGGTGGTGGCTTCGCCAAGCCGCTCGCCCGCACCGAGCTGTTCCCCGGCGCCGCCCGCCAGATGTTCAAGGTCGGCGAGGAGACGGGCACCCTGGACAAGCAGCTGGAAGTCGCTGCGTACTACTTCGATCGCGAGCTCGAGAGCCGCATCAAGAGGTTCACCACGATGTTCGAGCCGCTGATGATCGTCGGCGTCGGCGTGGTAGTTGGCTTCGTTGCTGTCGCCTTGGTGCAGGCAATGTATGGCGTGCTCGACGGGGTCAAAGAAAACGGGTAGCCCGCCCGGTCTCGTCCTATCGGGCGAGAACGAAGTCGATGTACCGCTGCCCGAAGAAGATCGCCAGGACGGTTCCCAAGGCGAGGAACGGGCCGAAGGGAACCGCCGTCTTGCGGTCGCCCTTCTTGGCAATGAGGACGACGACGCCGACGACTGCGCCGCAGGCGAACCCGTAGAAGAGACCCACCAGCGCGAGCCCAGGGTTGAGCCAGCCCAGGTACGCACCGAGCAGCGGCGCCAACCGCACGTCGCCTTCCCCCATGCCACCGCGCGAAACGACGTAGATGAGGCCCATCACCGAGAGCGAGATGGCCGAGCCGAGCGTCATCATCCACAGTCGCTGGGGAGCGTGTTCGACCAGCGCCGCGACCACCAGCAGTGGCACACCTACGGCGGCGGTCGCGTAAATGATCTCTCGCGGCAAGCGTCGGGTGTGCAGATCGATCCAGCTCAACGCCACCAGGCCGGCCATCAGCACACAGAACGCCGGCGTGCGCCACGACAGTCCGAAATGCCACGCAGTGAGGCCGAACAGAAGGCTCGTTGACAACTCAAGGACCAGCGGTTCGATGCCGATACTCGTATGGCACCGGCGGCACTTGCCGCGCAACGCCAACCAACTGAACACAGGAACCAGATCGCGGGGACCGAGGCGCAAGCCGCAGTTCCCACACGCCGATCCGGGCTGGACGATCGAGGCCCCACGTGGGACGCGGTCGACCACCACGGTGAGGAACGAGCCGAAGAGAAGCCCGTAGAGGGCAGAGATAGCAATTGTCATCAGCGCAAGGGCCCGCCTCGGGTGGTCCGAGCGGAGTCAACGGAGGATAGCCCCATGTTCAATCCAGATCCGATGTTGGTCACGCTGTTGCAGGCAACCGTGGCCGCAGGCGCCTCCGACCTTCACCTCACCGTCGGCCGCCCGGCCACGGCCCGGCGCGACGGTGTGCTGGTGCCGTTCGAGGGTGTACCGATGATGCAGCCCGCCGACACCGAGAAGATCGTGATGTCGCTGCTCACCGACGCCCAGAAGTTGGAGCTCGAACACGAGTCGCAGGTCGACTTCTCCTTCGGTCTCGAGTCCATCGGGCGCTTTCGCGCCAACGCCTTCATGCAGCGCAACAGCTTTGCGCTCGCCTTGCGTGTCATCCCGTTCCGAGTGCGTTCGCTCGAGGAACTGGGCGCACCGTGGGCTGCGACCGAGCTCCTCAATCGACCGTATGGGCTCGTTCTCGTGGTTGGCCCCACAGGTTCGGGCAAGAGCACCACCCTGGCTGCGATGATCGACAGGATCAACGAGAGCAAGCCGGTGCACATCCTCACGATCGAGGACCCCATCGAATACCTGCACCACCACAAGCTGGCCATGGTCAACCAGCGTGAAGTCGGCACCGACGTGACCGGCTTCACCGAGGGTCTGCGCAGCGCACTTCGTGAGGACCCCGACGTCATCCTCCTCGGTGAAATGCGCGACCTCGACTCGATCTCGATCACGCTCACCCTCGCCGAGACCGGCCACCTCGTGTTCGCCACGCTGCACACCAACGACGCGTCACAGGCGCTCGACCGCATCGTCGACGTGTTCCCCGCCGAGCGACGCGATCAGATTCAGATCATGCTTGCCGGCACCCTGCAGGGCGTCATCAGCCAACGTTTGCTGCCCGCCGAGGGCGGCGGCCGTGTGGCTGCCTATGAGGTCTTGATGGCCAATGAGGCCGTGAAGAACCTGCTACGAGAAGGCAAGACCCGCCAGCTGCGCAACACGATGATCAGCGGCCAGCAGGAGGGCATGCAGACGATGGAGATGGACCTGGCCCGCCTGGTGTCCAGTGGCATCCTCAGCTTCGATACGGCTGCCGAGGTCAGCCAGTACCCCAAGGAGATTCTGGCCCAGGCCGCCACCATGCGCTCGCAGTTGCAGGCGCAAGCAACGCTGGAGGCCGGCCAGGGTGCCACCACCGGCGCCGGCACCTACATCAACGCCTGAGCCGGCGACCACACCATGGCAGCCTCGAGGCTCCCCTACAAGATGCTCGGCGGTATCGTGCCGTGCCCCGGTGGCTGGCTGATCGTGCCCGCCCGTCTGGCGGGCGTGACCATCGTTGCCGAAGAACCGGAGGTCGCCAAGACCTTGCTCGACGTGATGGAGTTCAAACCACGTTTCGACGCGGCCGCGATCTTCGCTCCCATCGGCCTCAATGACGAGCCGGACGGGCCGTACCGCCCGTGCGATCAGGACGCCATCGACCTCATCGGCTGGCCGCGCAACCTGGCGGTACATCACACGCCCTCGCGTGCGGCGCTGCAGGCACCGACGCGTGAGGCAGCACTAGAGCTGGAGCCGTGGCTGACCCGCGACGACTTCCGCAGGTTCCGCTGGCTCCGCGAGGCAGAACGCGAGTTCCAGCCCTTCCACCAGCGCGCCTTCTTCGCCGCGCACCCGGACCTCACGTTCGCCCAGCTGAACAACGACCAGCCGCTGCTGTCATCGCCGTATCAGCAAGATGGCGTGTTGGAGCGCATGTCGCTGCTGCGCGACAAGATGCCCGGCGTCGAGGAGACCATCGCACGCACCCCGCCTGCCGGGTCGGCCCAGGTGCACCTACTGCAGGCCACCGGTCTGCTCTGGACTGCCCGCCGCGCCGCAGGGCGAGCAATGAACCGTCTTCCAGCCGAGCCCACATGGGATTCTTCCGGCTTACGGATGGAACTCGTCCGCTGATTCGGCTCGACCTCCGCAGTCGTACACGCGAGGCCAGCACGTAACTCACGGGCAAGCACCGCAACTCGTGATTGGCACACGCAACTCAGGGAGTAGTGGTTACCCAGGAATTGATGGCTGCCTCGCCGAAGTCGTTGACCTGCACGATCGCAATCGACATCATCTGTGGCGACCCCGATGTGGTTCGTGCGACCAGCTTGAAGGTCTGCTGCACCACACGGTTGATGATGCCCAGCTGGTTGTCCGCAGGCAGGTCGACCGACTGTACGACCTGGGCAGCCAGCACGCCGCCCAGCAGCTGCACACTCTTACCGCTACCTACTGCAGGACCAACCTGAATGTTGATCATGCCCTGTGGAACACCGACGTAACCAGGCACATAGAAGGTGCTCGTGCTGGTGCCGGTCAGCTGGATGTCGATGATGGGGGCTGGAGGGAGCGCAGGCGCGACGGTTGGGACCAACGTCGAGGGCTTGTACGACGTCGAGGCCGAGTCGACGGGCGCGACCGCGTCGCCGGGGTTGGATTCCGTCAACGACTTCGGCACACGGATCAGCGTGGGCACGTCCAGATCTGAGCTGGATGTGGCACCGACCGCAATGCCGTTGACACTGACGATCGAGACACCCTGCGAGACCTTGTACCCGACGTCGGTGGAGTCGACCAGGCGTGAGTTGAATCTCACACTCGGCCCGTTGGCGGTGCCACCGTCTGTGACGATCAATCGCCCGGCGCCGCCGAAGATGAAGGTGCCGCCGATGCCAGAGATGTTGATCGATGACGGAGCGTTGATCGCATAGAAGGCGGCCTCGACGCTGGTGGCGCAGCCCTCGATCGCACCGTCCCCAACAACAATGTTGGCGTCGGGCCCGAACGTGACAGTGCTCTCGAAGTAGTACACACCCGAAGTGAAGAAGGTGGGCACGTTGCCAACAATGTTGACGGGTGCGTCGTACGTGCCGGGGAAGAACACCCGACAGCTGCCGGCCCACGACGGCATCATGTAGCCGCCGGTTGCAGGGTGATTGAGGCCGTGCGTTGGTAGGTAGGGCAGAAAGATCTTGTTGCCGACGCTCGTGTTCGTCGCGTCGGCAATCCACAAGGCGGGGTCGAGGTTCCCGTTGTTGACGTAGGGAGAACCCTGCGTACCTTGCGGCACCGGTGACGCGGCCATCGTCGTGGTCATCGCCACCCGCAAATCCTCCGGGTTCAACTCTGGCTTGAACGCAACCGTCGTGCACTCTGTCTGCACGGGCACGCCGAGATCTGGAGATGCGAGCGCGGTAGCAGCAGTCAGACCGCTGCCGTCGCAGGCCGAGTAGAGCTTGCCTGGGTCGGCCAGCGCCACGCGCAACGAGCCGCGAACGGCCTCCGCACGGTCTGCCTTCGCGCTCTGCGTGCGACCGGCCTTCAGGACGACCTGTGCGTACGTCAGCATCGGAACGATCATCAGCGATCCGAGCAACACGAACACCATTGCGAACATCAGAGCGGAGCCCTCATCGCGCGGACGCTCGGGGCGACTACGTTCCCCCTGTCGTGCACCGCCACGAGGCCTCATGACACGGTGACCTGGTTGACGCATGAAACCGCGTTGTTCGGGCTGACGGTGAGCGTGATCTTCGTCCATGGCCCACCGTCGACGGGAGTGGCGACGAACGGATAGTCGGCGCCCGCTGCCTTGCACGTCCAGCCTGCTGGGCTGTAGCGGGCGAGATTCGACGTGATCAAGGGCGTGATCGTGACGCTTTTGCTGCCGCCACCACCGAGGTCGTAGTCGAAGGTGCCGCTGCGGAACTGTGCGCTGGTGGTCGCCGTTTTTAGGTCGACGGAGTTCTGGTACGTGAACGGGTCGCCTGCGTTGACGCTGCCCACCTTCGTCTGCAGCGTCACGGTGCCACCACATTCGGCCAGAGCCAAGGTGGTCATGGCGCCGGCAAACTGACTCCAGTTCGGCAGTTCGTAGAACGTGGCTTGGTCGGCGTTCGTGTAAGGGCCACCCGGGGGCATGGCTGGAACGGGACCGCTTGGCGCAATCATGTCCTTGAGGATCGCCCGGTTCTGACGCGGCGTCGAGGTTGGGTTCTCGAAGGCTGTGAACGGCTCGGTGTACACCTTGGTGGCATCCCAACCGTCGCTGTTGCCAGCGACGGTGTTGTTGGTCGTATACAGCGCTTGGGTCGTTGGTTCCCACAGTGTGTACGGCGAGCTGTAGATGTTGTTGGCCCGCCACCCGTCGAGCGCATCGGGTGTGCTGTTGCCGCTGTCGTACGCCGACTGCGGCACGCTGGCCCACTGCGTGTACGGCGCCGAGTAGTCGATGGTGGCCATCCAGCCGTCGCTGTTGTCGGAGGTGGTGTTGTTCGCCTTGTACAACGCTTCAGTGGTGGCTTCCCACACGCTGTACGGCGCGGCATAGACCTTGGTCATGCGGTAACCGTCGAGCGAGTCGTCGGCCGTGGTGTTGTTGAGGTCGTAGTACGCCTGGGTGGTGTTGGTCCAGGACCCGAGCGAGCCCGTGACTGTTTTGTAGCCATCGGTCTCGCCAGCGACCGTGTTGTTGAGGTCGTAGTACGTCTTGCTGGTGTTGGTCCACGAGCCGAGGGTGCCAACGAGAGTTTGGAAACCGTCGGTGGCGTCGCCGGTGGCATTGCTGAGGTCGTACAGCGCCTTGGTGGTCGAGGTCCATCCGCCCAGCGTGCCCGTCGCCCGGGCACGGAAACCCTCCGTCTCGAGGTTGTTACTGTTGCTCAAGTCGTACAGCGCCTTGGTGGTCGACGTCCAACTGCCCAGCGTGCCCGTCGCCCGGGCACGGAAACCCTCCGTCTCGAGGTTGTTACTGTTGCTCAAGTCGTACAGCGCCTTGGTGGTCGACGTCCAACTGCCCAGCCCACCGGTCGCCCGAGCACGGAAACCCTCCGTCGAGTCGTTGACGTTGTTGCTCTTGTCGTAGAGCGTCTTGGTCGTCGAGGTCCAGCTTCCGGGTGTGCCTGTCACCCTGGCGCGGTAGTTGTCCGACTCGTCGTTGGTGGAGTTGTTGCTGTCGTAGACCGGCTTGGTGATGGTGCCCCACGCGCCGCTCGTCTTCTTCTCCCACACGACGCCGCTGTTTGCGTACTCGTAGGTCATGCCTGAACCGGCGAACTCGTACGTCATGCCTGACCCCGCGAACTCGTAGGTGATTCCCGATCCAGCCACCTGATAGGTGAGGCCGCTGGCGGCGTACTGATAGGTCAACCCCGACCCCGCGTACTGCCAAGTGGGTTTGTAGCCGCGCTGCGGGTTGTCGAAGTGGTAACCGCGATCGAAGGTTTGGTAATAGCCACGCAGGAAGTTCTCCAGATGGTAACCAGCACCCTGCGTCACCCACGAGGACGAACCGTTCACGTCGCTTCCGACGTACACACCGATGATCTTCTCCATGTCCACCTCGAACTGGCGAACGATGCGGTTGGCCCGGTTCCAGCCCAATTGGTTGAACAAACCGCCACCAGGGGCTGGGAGGCCGGAGTCGGCGAACTCGGCCACTACAGGCGCGGTGGCACTGGTGCCAGTCAAACGGCTGACCGTGGGCACCCCGTCAGTGAAGAAAATCAGCGTGCTGGGCAGCACCTCTTGCACTGTGCCGTCCGAGTTGCGGAACATGCGGAACATTGCGTCCTCGTAATTGGTGCTGCCCGACGAGTTCAGGGCGGTGACCAGCGACTTCAATTCCGTGACGTCTGCTTCGATGAGCATGTCGAAGTACCTGGCCCAGCCGCTGCCGGAGCCGAGGGTGGTCGCCGTTGACGAAAAGCGGACGACCTGCAGCTTTACCGGCGTACCCGCGAAGGCGTTGATGAAACCCGTGATACCGGTTCTCACCGATGCCATGTTGGTCGAGCCGATCGAGCCGGACGTGTCGACGACGAGGCCGAAGTTACCGCCACAGCGCGAGCGAGTCGCCGAGAAGGTCGGTGTGGCCGACAGGTTGGTGGTACTCAGGTCGGTCTCGCGATTGACGCCACCGGCGCTCAGTGTCATCTGGTCCTGGCCACCGCCGGCACCCGCAATGTCGCCACCACCGTTGATGGTCACCGTCACGCGGCGCCCGTTCTTCACGTAGTAGGTGGGGTCCACCGGAATCACGGCGCTGGAGCCATCGTCGGGAGCTGTCGGGTCAATAGCTAGTGTCACCAGCATCACCCACGCGGGCGAAGTCGCCCCGGCAAGGAACTCTTGCCCGGGGGGCGGTGCGTCGGCATTGTGCAGCATTGTCACCTGTTCGCAGGTGGGTGGGGCCGAGTTCACCGACAGACACTGAACGCGAATGACCTGCCATTCGTCACCGACCTGCACATAGCGGTACGAGACAGTCGTGCGAGTGGGGATCGGCGCCGTGGCACCGGGGATGGAACCTGTCCACGTCAGCATCAAGGCGTTGGAACCGCCAACATTCACGTTCGGGGGGCATTGTGAACCACACGGCGAGGCGCCGGGCGAGGTATCCACAGATTCGGCGGACGCAAGATCACTGGGCATCCACAGCCCTACGTTCTGCTCCGAGCGGGCATTGTTGAGCCGACCCTTCGAGTTGTCGTTCTGTCGCAGAATCACGGTGGTAGCGGTCGCCAGCGCAGCCACCAGCATTCCGGTCACAACAACTGCGATCAGCACTTCCGGCAGCGTCATTCCAGCATCACGGCCGGCACGTTCGAATTTAGACATCGCTCTTGACCACCTGCATCGTTCGTTGAAGCTTTCCGTCGGGACTGATCACGGTGATCGTCACTTTTTGTACGAGACCGTCTGGGCGGAAGCCGCCGGGGCAGGCACCGCTCTCCCAGGTTCCGAGCGTGACTGGCGAGGCCGCCGGCTGATACCACTCGTATTGCACAGTCGCTGTCGCGTTCTCCCACTCCGGCGCCTTCGTGGAGGCTGATTGAACGGCAGCCAGCACTTCGTCGGAGTAGTCACAATCCTCTTTGCCGCGGTTCACACGGTCGGCAGCATTGGCCAGCACCGTCTCCACCTTCGCTGCGACGCGGGTCTGTGCCGACGCACGCACGCTGACGATGCCCGCCATCATGATCGGCAACATGGCGATACCCATCAACGCCACGGCAACCACCACCTCGGTCAAGCTGAAGCCGGCGTCTGAACTGCGCGCACGGTTGGGGCACCAACCTCGTGTCCGCTCGACCCTTCGACCCGCTCGCATAGTTTCTCTCGTTTCCTCTGCTTCTCAGTGGCAAGTATCGGCGCACCGCGCCACGAACTAAACTCAAGATTTCTTGAGAACCGAGGTCACTGAACGCGAGAAGGGAGGCCAGGTTTCCCCGGCCTCCCTTCTCCTCAACGGTTGGTCAAATGACCGGCATGATCCGCCGACATCGTGCGTTCACTCGGTCACAAGCAGTCGCTTGTGACGGCGGTGGGCGCAATGGTCGGGCTGGCACCGAGCACGCTGCCAGTGAACTCCCAGCGGGTTGTGCTGGGCGGCGTACGCATGTAGTTGGGCGACAGGGCGGCCAAGTTTGCCGGCCACGCCTGGTTGTTGTCGACATAGTACGCCTCGAAGGCCGTCTCGATTGCACGCTTCTCGGTGGCGCAGCTGTTGGTCTGTGCCTTGTCGGTGATGCCACGAACGGCGAACACGGTGACCGTGGCCAAGATGCCGAGGATGACGATGACGATGAGAAGTTCGACGAGGGTAAAGCCTCGGTCCGACTTCTTCACTTCTACGATTTCGGTTTCCATTTGGGGTTCCTCCCACTTGATGTTTGTTCCCACTAGCAACGCCGCTCCGCATCAGCGGCTCAGTCGCATCACAACTTTCGGACAGCACCTCTTTGCACTTGAGCAATTTCTTCTTCAAGTGATTCTCAAGCGTCAAGGCTCAAGAAGGCCCGCCCACGCACCGATACATCTCACGTCATGCAGGGCCGACACGACGGCCGATCTGAGAGGGCGGGCATCCAATGCGTCGAAGTGAGAGTCGTAGCGACAGCCGGGCCGAGAAGAGCTGGATGGAGTTCGACGAGCTGACCAAGCCCTTCCTCTCCGCCGACTCCGACGAAAGTGCCACCTCCGTCGCTGTTGAACTGCGCGACCGGATGGTGAAGGTGGAGCAGCAGGTGTTGGCCCAGTACACCGCCACTGCGGCGTACGCGACGTTGGCGCAGCAGGGTGTGGAAGCGGCGCGACGCGAGGGACGCGCGGATCTCGATCGCTCACAGAGCACCATCATCGGATTGCTCGATCGCCTGCGCGCGGAGATCAACAACCGCCTCGACGGCGTCGACGCTCGCCCGCACATGGGCGGCGGCGCACTGCCCTCCGATGCTTCCGCTCGTCTCGCAGCAATGGAAGACCGGATGAGTGGCGTACTTCACGCGCTGGAAGGTTGCGTGCACGAGAACATGGTGCTTCGCCAGCAGATCGACGAACTGGTCGAGCGTCAGATGCAGAGCGACGGATGGCTGGTCAGCAATGGCGGCGCCTCCGAACTCTCACTCACCTGACGGGCACCGATAGCTACGCACCATCACGCTGCGTACCTGACTGCACCTCCGTTACGGTGACGGGGTGAGTTCCGCATACGCAACGCTCTGGCTGCAACCGACCCGTGAGCGGTCGCTGCAGCGCCGTCACCCGTGGATCTTCAGCGGTGGCGTGGCCCGTGTCGACGGGTCCGCCGCGGCTGGCGACACCGTGTTGGTGCGTGCCGCGGACGGCACCCACCTGGGCTGGGCGGCCTACAGCCCGGCGTCGCAGATCCGGGCGCGCATGTGGACATTCGGCGGTGACGCATCGGTGACTGCCGACTTCGTGACGGCGCGCGTGGCAGCCGCTGCCGCTCGTCGGGCTGGGCTCTTGTCGTCGGGGCTCACCGACTCGGCCCGTCTCGTGTTCAGCGAGGCAGACGGCGTGCCGGGGCTGATCGCCGACCGTTACGGCGACACCGTCGTCTGCCAGCTCACCACGGCAGGTGCCGATGCATGGCGCGACGTACTGGCCGACGCGCTGTTCGCCCTACCCGGGGTGTCGTGTGTCTACGAGCGCAGCGATGCAGACGTACGCGAGCGCGAAGGGCTGCCACCCGTCGTCGGCCTGCTGCGCGGCTCGGCACCGTCGCCCGACCTCGTGGCCCACGAGGGCGGCCACCGGTTCGCGGTGGAGGTGGAGGGTGGCCACAAGACCGGCTTCTACCTCGACCAGCGCGACGCACGTGCGGCCGTGCCCGCATGGGCAAGCGGCCGACGAGTGCTCAACGTGTTCAGCTACACGGGCGCGTTCAGTGTGATCGCCGCCTCGGCGGGCGCGTCGTCACTGCTCTCGATCGATTCCTCCGGGCCGGCGTTGGCGGTGGCTGCGCGCAACGGTGCATTGAATGGAGTCGACGTCGGCGAGTTGATGGAGGCCGACGCCTTCCTGGCACTGCGCGGTCTACGCGACCGAGCCCAGCAGTACGACCTGATCCTGCTCGACCCGCCCAAGCTGGCCAACACCGAACGTCAGCTGGACAAGGCCACCCGCGCGTACAAGGACCTCAACCTGCTAGCACTGAAGCTGCTGGCGCCCGGCGGTGTGTTGATGACCTGGTCGTGCAGCGGCGCGATGAGCATGGACCTGTTCCAGAAGGTGGTAGCCGGCGCCGCACTCGACGCCAAGCGAGAGGCCCGCATCATCGGCCGCTTCCACCAGCCCAGCGACCATCCGGTGCCCCTGCCCTTCCCCGAAGCCGAGTACCTGAAAGGCCTCATCGTCCAAGCCGAGTGATCAGTCCGAGTGACTGGCCGAGTGCCACACG